>Ga0206963_10094_pt1 | contig 30180 bp, 26 predicted proteins | sample Alteio_BWOrgHeat_28_FD_152958 | JGI IMG/M metagenome (GOLD analysis project Ga0206963, IMG submission 152958) | Enriched cells from forest soil in Barre Woods Harvard Forest LTER site, Petersham, Massachusetts, United States -... | ecosystem: Environmental > Terrestrial > Soil > Temperate forest >... | reverse complement strand
CGATCCTTCACCCAGTCTTTGCGTGTCTTATTATGCGTTGGTAAGCCTTGGATCCGCTATCTCTCCTAGAAAAGGGGATAGCTATTGGGCCCCCGTTTCTACGCTCTCTCAATTGTTTGAAGAAGAGCGCCCTATTCTCTTAAGGGCCTTGGACCGACTGAAGAGCAAGGTTCGCTACCAACCTATTGGGTTCGAACTACTTCCGTCGAAGTTTACCTTGTCTCAATTGCAGAACTTGTACGAAACGGTTCTCGAAAGACCCTTAGATAAAAGAAATTTTAGAAAAAAAATTCTCTCGATGGATCTCATACAACCCCTAGGCGAGTTTCAACGTGAAGTGGCGCATCGTGCGGCGAGACTCTATCGATTCGACGAGAGAAGGTACGAAAACCTGAGAAAGCAGGGATTTCATTTTGAGATCTAAAACACTAAAGGAGACCCGATGCGAACGTTACTATTGGTAGATCTACAGGTGGACTTTATGCCCGGTGGTGCTATGGGCATACCGGATGGCGACGCTGTCATTCCGGTGGCGAACAAAATTGAACCCTATTTCGACCTGGTTCTTGCCACTCAAGACTGGCACCCCGCCAATCACTCTTACTTTGCCGTTAATCATCCGAATAAAGCTCCTGGTGATGTCGTTGAAATGCATGGCACTCAGCAGATTCTCTGGCCGGTTCACTGTGTCGAATCAAGCCACGGGTCGCGTCTGTCGCCCCGGCTGAATCGAGACAAAATCATGAAGGTGTTTCACAAAGGCACAGATGCCAAAGTGGACAGTTACAGCACATTCTTTGATAACGCTCACCTTAGAGACACCGGCCTTGCGAAATATCTTCGCAAACAAAGAATCTCTGAAATCTATATCATGGGGCTAGCGACCGATTACTGTGTTCTATGGAGTGCACTCGACGCCATCGGATTAGGTTTCAGTTGTTGTGTCATCACGGATGGCTGTAGGGCGATCAATCGCAACTCTGAAGACGAAGCGGCGGCCTACCGTAAGATGGCAGACGCGGGAGTTCACTTGATGACTAGTGACGAACTCGTGCGCTCGATCAAGCGCAGCGGAATTCGCAGAGCGGCATCTTCCGCGGCTGGATGATGTGAAAAGAGAAGCGTAATGCCAGGAAACGAAATTCTCGGCGAGGGGAGGTACCTTCGCCTTATCAACGAGGACGGCTGGGAATACGTCGACCGAAAGCGATGTACCGGAGTTGTCCTCATCGTCGCCGTTCATGAAGGGAAACTTATCCTTACCGAGCAGCGTCGCCGGGCCGTGGGCACCACTGTCATCGAACTTCCCGCCGGCCTAGTGGGGGACACGGAAGGAAACGAAACGGAGTCTTTTGTCGATGCGGCGAAACGAGAACTCGTCGAAGAGACGGGATTTGAAGCGGGTGAGATGAGCTTACTTTGCCAAGGCCCTCCTTCTTCGGGTCTGTCTTCTGAAGTGGTCAGTCTCTTTCTCGCTGAGAAACTAATTCGCGTTGGCAAAGGGGGAGGCGATGAACGGGAAAATATTACCGTTCACGAAGTTCCCTTGGATCAGATCGAACCGTTCGCTGAATCAGCTAGAAAACGAGGGGCCCTGGTCGACCCCAAAATATTCGCCGGAGTTTACTTTGCCAAGACTTGAGGGTTTGGTGTTACGAGTTAAGTTTAGGGGGCAAGTACCGTGAAGCCGAAACGACCACGCATCGCACTTTTTGGAGGCAGCTTCAACCCTCCCGGAAATCATCATCGCGCGATAGCCCGCTGGCTAGTCAAACAATTTGATCAGGTTCTCGTCATACCTTGCGGGCCAAGGCCAGACAAACCCTCCACAAACGAAATTGAGCCCATCTATCGCGCGGCAATGGTGGATATGACTTTTCGCGGAATGGAGAAGGTGCAGGTTGAGCTCTTCGATCTGGAACGCGAGTCTTTTTCCCGGACCTATGAGCTCATCGAAAAATACGAAGCCCAAGGGGAAATCTGGAATGTTATCGGAACCGATCTGATTCGAGGGGGAGCAAACGAAGAATCGGTCATCCAAAGGGAGTGGTCGTCTGGGAAAGAACTTTGGAAGACCGGGAACTTCGTCGTGGTGACTCGTCCAAATACGGCGTTCGATAAGAAAGACCTCCCTCCTCATAACGTGCTGCTTGAGATCGGCGAGAAGGGATCGAGCTCCCACATCAGAGAAGCTATCTTTCATGGACAGGTCGTGGACGAAGATCTAACGCCGGAAGTCCGCAGATATATCGCCCGTCATGGCCTGTATCGCGGCATGCATGCTAATCGCACCACCCGCTTTCAACCTGATGAACTTAAGCCGATGCTCGTCGTCGATGACAGTAATCCGGCCGCAACGAAAATTTCGAAGAAGTTAGGGATGACCTCTCATCCCGAACCTAACGTGATTTACGTTATTGGCGGCGATGGCGCTATGTTGCGCGCGATTCGAAAGTACTGGCGTATGCGGTTACCCTTTTACGGTATTAACGCAGGTCATTTGGGTTTTCTGCTAAACGAAAGCCCTCCGCCTATTTCGCCCGGCCATCAACTGACCTTGCATCAACTTCCGTTACTATGGGTGGAAACCGAAAATGCCAGGGGCGAGAAACACGCCGATGTGGCGTTCAATGATGCCTGGGGAGAACGAGCCAGCGGTCAAACCGCTTGGATTCAGGTCACAGTGAATGGAAAAGAACAGATCCCTAAATTGCTGGCTGACGCGGCCTTGGTTTCCACCGCTGCCGGATCTGCCTCTTACGCGCGCGCGATGGGAGCACAGGCGCTTCCCTTCAACACCCCTACGCTCCTACTCGTGGGATCTAATGTACTGATGCCGATCGGATGGAAATCGGCGGTGCTCCCGCTGGATAGCGAAGTGAAATTCTCAGCCCTTGATCCCGTAAAACGACCCCTGAATGGCTACATTGATGGCGTCTTTCAAGGGGTGATTCAAAACATGCTCGTTCGGCTAAGTCATACGGCGTCAGTCGAACTAGTTTTTGACCCCGCCCACGACCCCGCGGAAAAACTGGCCAGAATTCAATTTCCGACGCAAAACTCGTGAGTCCCTTTCGCTAGGACGGCGTACGCCTTGACTGGGCATCTAGTCGTGCTAAGACTCGGTGCATCAATTTTAGGCAGTGATTTGCTATTGAGGAGTGTGAAATGAAGAAGCTGAGTTGGTTAACCTTGATCTTTGTGTCTCTTTTTTCCCAACCCATGTTCGCAGCCAATGATCACGTATTTGCCTATACTAGCTTTGATGAGGAGATAGCCCAAAAGTACGTAGCCGCTTTCCAAAAGGAGACTGGAATCAAAGTTAGCTTCGTCCGCCTCTCAACGGGAGAGGCCATCGCCCGAATCGAAGCGGAAAAAGCAAACCCACAGGCTTCCATCTGGCTCGGAGGTGTTGGATTGGGACATGCCGAGATCAAAGACAAAGGGCTCAGCGTCCCCTACTTGGCGCCGGCCGCAGCAAGCTTACTCGCAAAATATCGTGACCCCGAGGGGTACTGGAATGGTCTTTACCTAGGCATCCTTTCCTTCGCTTACAACAAGGATCTCCTAAAGAAGAAAAATCTAACTCCGCCTGAAAAGTGGTCCGATCTTCTCGATCCTAAGTGGAAAGGCAGCATCCAAATACCTAACCCCGGCACTTCGGGGACCTCATACAATTTAATTACTACCCTCATCGCCAGAGACGGTGAGGATAAGGCCTTTAGTTATCTCCACGATCTACATAAGAACATTTCCCAATACACACGATCGGGATCCGCGCCGGCAAAGAACGTGGCCTTGGGTGAGGCTTTGGTAGGGATTGGCTACGCCCACGATATTTTTCGCCTGATGTTTGAGCTGAAATCCTCTCTTGGCTTGATCTATCCCAAAGACGGCACGGGCTATGAAGTCGCGGCGATGTCGCTTATCAAAGGCGGAAAAGATATCGAGGTCGCTAAGAAATTAGTCGATTGGAGCTACACCAAAACCGCTTCTCAGATCTTAGCCGATCATTACATTATTCCGCTTAAGACCGCCGGTGTGAAGTTTCGCCAGGAAGCCGTCTACCCGAAGGACCTAAAACTTATCGACTCAGACATAAATTGGGCGGGAAAAAATAAGCAGCGTCTCATCGAAGTGTGGAACGAACGCGTCAATCATTGAGTCTGATCGGGGGAGTCCCGGAATCCACCATTTACTACGTACTTCGGGCAGTTCATCACTCTGACCTGCATATAGGCCCCGCCGGATATAACCGTCGCCGGTCGGTGCATCGACCTTATCCTAAGATGCTCCATCATCGGCGAGATATCGGATCCAAAAGCGATAGCTACGATTCTTACCAAGGATCGATACGTATTTCCCAGCCAACTAAGAAGGGTACCGGGTTCGGCTTCCACCGGACTCAGCTCTCCATCAGAACTCACGTTCCTGCTCTCTGGATACAGAATCTGAGCAACTTTATCTAGCACCAAATAAGAGTCTTTCTTGCACTGTTTCTTAAATACGAACCACAGATTATTTCGACTAAAACCTTTCGCAAAAACCCTGGAAAAAAAATGTTCTAGGATAAGGACTCCGATCCCAATGCCCCCCAACATAAAGTAGGCTTTTGTGGCAGAGACCTCAAACGGAAGTAACGGAATCGATTTCTGAAAAATAGCGCCAAACTTAATCACCTCAAACAGGACATCGATGCCGGCACGCAGCCAAAACATCTTGGCCTCCAGTTTTTGGACCTCCTCCTCATCTTTTGCATGGCTCATCTTGTTTTGAAGCGCCGTACAGAGGCGATTAGGTAGAATTTTTGCAAACGTGCCATTGGCGTTTTTCCAGAAGACGTCGTTAATCACCTCAAAACTAATATTAGAAGATAACAATGCCCACATGGTGGTTGAGGCGGCTACGAAAGAGAGGATAAGCTGATTAGGAACGGACCAAGTCAACTTGTCGACCACTTTTCCAATGGCGGAGCTATAGGTCTTGCTTTGAGCTAAATAGGCCTTAGTTCCCGGATCAGCCCATTTAAAAAGAATTGTCCATAGGGTCGCCGTAGCGATAGCAAACGGCACATGTACCGTCGGATCCCCGGGGAACTTTTCGGATAGATAGGTATACGTGATGAACGCAGTCCAGGCCCCCATGATAAAACCCATCGACAGATCGCGTACATGGGAAGGGCGGTTGATCCACGTGGCATAGTGGTAAAGATCACCGTCAGGAATAAGAGGGCGGAAAAGTCCCGTCCGATTATCTACGAAAGGAGTCAGAGTAACCAAGAATCCTTTTGGTAGACCAAAGAACTGTCGTGCCCAAAGGTTTAAGCGCTCAAAGACCCCGTTGGTAATTTCAGGGTCGCACCATTTTTCGAGTTCAGGATGGCCAACGCTAGCTTTTCGAAGTTCAAGTATCATTTGTGAAGAGGCTATCTGTGCTTCAATCAATTCGCGCTTACCTTGCGTCAGCTTTTCCCACGGTCGATCCCAACGGCGTACATGATTTTTATCAATTTTCACTCCATAAGCGCTAAGCGAATCGAGTATCCACCTCAGATTGTCTGGAATGCGCTGCATACCGTAGAAATGTATATAAACTGGCACTTGCTTGAGCTCTAACCTTCGCTTAGCGGCAATCTTGCTGATCTCTACCACTAGTTTCTTGGCGTAAGCGTCGGCTTCATCGGGTGTCTCGGGGAGACGAGCCATTTCAGCTTCGAGGATTCCATCATCGTCGAGGCTTCCATCATTTTGAAAGGCAGCACGAACTTCATCCAAGTCCGTAGCCATTGTGTCCGGAGTCTGAACCTCAAGGGCTTCCCCCTCTTGCTCAGCGGTGATGCCCGACTCAACCTCATCCGCGAAACACACCGGATGGGGAACCGAATGCAGAAGAAAAAGCAGAAGTAAGGAGATTTTGGCGAACGCAAGGGTTCGCTTGCCAAGTCCTTGAACCAGGATCATCCAAGTATGACAAATCTCGAAGCTGCCTAGGTTAGATCGAATTCCTCCTCCCCAGAAAGAATTCCGGTCCCAATTCATGCGGCTTTTTTGCCTCAGCGCGGCATCTTTGTCGACCTCTATATTATTAGGATTCTATTAACCCAAGCATACTGAGGCTGCGAAATAAGCATTTGAATTTACTAACAAAATATAGGTAGACTCATCCGCAGATGTCATGAGATGACCGAATAGCCAACTGATGCCCAGTTCAATAGGTTAGTCATATGAAATCACGCTATTTAATAGGAATACTCGGTCTGGCGGTAATCACCGCATTGTGGTGGTTTCGCTCCAACAACCAACAAGCTCCTACAATCCCAGAAAATTCCCTAGCGAAAGCACAGACGGCGCTCCCGACGGGAAGAATGAACCAAAAAACCTTTTTTGAATCGCCTAGAGAGCCACTGCCCACGGGGTCTATCAAAGGCTCTATCTCTCAGCGCTGCCGGGATCTTTGGACCGACATCCGTAAGATGAATCTAGGCGATCAAGAACTCTTTGCGGGAGAACGCCCCCAAACTCCGGATGCCTCCCAATGCCAGAACCTTCCTGAACCCTTGGCGTCCTTGCAAAAGGACTATGCCGAGAAATGCGCGTTCCCGTCCCAACCGACGACCGATGAAAAGCAAAAGGGCACGAAGACCAGCAATTGCCAGTTGGCGAGTTTCTACTATCGGGCTCAAATTACCGAATACATGACCCGCGATCAAAATCCGAAAGACATCAGCGACCTTAGAGTGCTGACCGATAAGTTGTTCGCCAGATTTCTAACCGATCCCAAAACAGCGGTATCCGTGGCCGAACGGATGTTGGAGCTCGATCCCACTTATTATCCGGCCGCTCAAACCATTCTCTTGGCGGATGTGCTAACCGCTACAGACAACGCCCGAGGAAATCCTGCGGACCCCAGCTGGCAGATCGTACAGGCCGCCCTCGATCGCACCAAGCGGATGAATCCCAATGACCCCCAACGAGAAGAGATGGAGTTGTTTATGAGAGCGGCACGATACGATAGTCCGGAGCAGATACGCGAGGCGGCTAATCCTAATACGGCGACGGGTCTGTACTATCTCGCTTGGTCGGCATATCGCTCTAATAACCCTAGTCAGGGATGGCAATATTTGGAACAGGCTCGTAAGAATTTTCCCGAAGATCAGCGAGTGGGACAAACGATGCAAGGAGTAAGACAAAACCCGAATTTCTATCTGTCAAAGGACCGGACGAACTCACCGTTCAAATTCACGGTATCCGCAAACCTAGATCCCAGCCCGGATACTAACTAGTTTCTGCCGCGTTTCGCGCATCCCGAGGCCCAGAGCCCGGATGAAACGCTCATACGTATGGACAGGGTCCGACTCCGCAAGTATCGGTCATGGTGTGTCAGACCAAAAATGACTAAAAACATGTACCGTTGCTTCGATGACATGCTCGGAAGCTATTGAATTTACTGGAATAATACTCAAAAAAAAGGAGAGGTCAACGACCCCCCCTCCTAAAAGCTCTCACTACTGACTAATAGCGATCGCGTCCACCGCCACCGCCACCACCGCGTCCGCCACCGCCACCGCCACCAAATCCGCCACCACCACGTCCGCCGCCGCCGCCGCCACCGCCACGCTCTTCGCGGGGACGAGCTTCGTTAACCGTCAGCGCCCTACCACCCATGTCTTGACCATTGAATTTGGAGATCGCGGCTTCTGCGTCTTCGTCAGTCGCCATTTCGACAAATCCGAAGCCTTTCGATCGACCAGTGTCCCGGTCCATGATGACGTTTGCCGACTCAACTGTACCAGCCTGGGAAAACATTTCAGTTAATGTTTCCTCCGTCGCTGTGTAGGGCAAATTGCCTACATATATTTTCTTACCCATTAGATCCTCCGAAGGTAGCCACTGACGAGAAAACACACCTGGCAACCTTGCTCAGAGGTCCTCGATCTTGACTTGGCGGGGACAGTTTAGCAAAGGGCCCTCAAAAGAGTAAATCGAAACCTTGGAGCCGGCGCCCAGAGGAAAACTCCTCGATTCCCTAGTTGGAAATTGAGTCCAATTGCTCTAACCTCGTCTCAGTGACGACCTATCGCAGTGCAGGAGACCCAATGAAAAGAAGAAAACTCTCGGCATCTCTTTTAAGTATAGCGGTTGCCCTCGGGATATTCGCACCCTTTCGATCCGCATACGGGGCAAAGACGTTCGTGTATTGCTCCGAAGGAAGTCCAAATACTTTTAATCCGGAGCTTGCCACCGACAGCACTTCGCTCAACGCCACCAATGCCGTTTTTGACAAACTCGTCCGCTTTCAACCGGGAACAACAACGATCATTCCTGGACTTGCGGAGTCCTGGCAGATTTCCAAAGACGGCCTAAGTTACACTTTCAAACTTAGAAAGAACGTGAAATTTCATACAACGGCGAATTTTATACCGAGCCGAAATTTCAATGCCGACGATCTAGTGTTCTCCATCAACCGGCAACGGCTCAAAGAACATCCGTACCATGATGTAGGCAAAGCGACTTACGAATCATTCGACTCAATGGGATTGGGAAAATTGATTAAGGACGTCGTCAAGGTCGACGACTATACCGTACGTTTCATACTATCCGAGCCCAGCAGTCCCTTTCTCGCTGATCTCACCATGGAGTTTGCGTGTGTGCTGTCCGCGGAATATGGCGATCAGCTGATGAAAAAGAAGACTCCCGAAAAAATTGACATCGAGCCGGTCGGTACCGGAGCGTTTACTTTTGTGCGCTATGACAAGGATCAAATGATCCGCTACAAAGCAAATGCCGACTACTGGGATGGCAAACCAAAAATAGACAACCTAGTTTTCTCGATCACCACCGATGCGAGCGTTCGGTACCAGAGGTTAAAAGCAGGCGAATGCCACCTTATCGCCGAGCCTTCCCCCAGTGATATCGATTCGATGAAGAAAGAAGCTAATATTAAGCTCATGGAACTCGCGGGTCTAAACGTCGCCTATTTAGCTTTCAACGTGGAGAAAAAACCGTTCGATAATATTTTAGTTCGGCAGGCCATCAACTACGCTTTGAATCGAAAATCCTATATCGACGCGATCTATTTAGGTCATGCCAAGCTAGCGAAGAATCCGTTGCCGCCTGGCATATGGTCCTACGATCAAAAAATCTCCGATTACGATTACAACCCGGAGAAAGCAAAAGAGCTGCTTAAGAAGGCGGGATTTCCCGACGGATTGTCCATGGAGATTTGGACACTACCGGTCTCGCGCGTGTACAACCCCAACGGGAAAAAAATGGGCGAAATGATGCAAGCGGATCTCCAGAAGGTCGGAATTAAAGTGAAGCTCGTCACCTACGATTGGCCGACGTACATCCAAAAAACACGCGACGGCGAACATCAAACGATGATGATGGGCTGGATTGCCGACAACGGAGATCCAGATAACTTTTTGGATGACCTTTTAAGTTGCGACGCCGTCGGAGCTGGAGCGAACCGCGCAAGGTGGTGCTACCAACCTTACAATGAGCTAGTGAGAAAAGCTCAGAGAATCTCTAACAAAGCCGAGCGTACCAAGCTGTACGAACAAGCACAGGTTATTTTTAAAGAACAGGCTCCCTGGGTAACGTTGGCGCACGCTATATTTTATCGGGCGATGTCGAAGAGAGTCACCGGCTACTCGATGGACCTGTTTTGTCGGGACTACTTTAATAAAGTTGATCTGAATTAACTTGGACTAAGGATCTCTTTGGGGCGGGGATAGTGATAAAGTACCTATTGCGACGACTGCTGGTATTAATCCCCACGATGTTCGGGGTGACCGTCGTCTCCTTTTCCCTTATCAGAATGGTTCCCGGAGATCCGGTCCTTCTACTTTTGGGCGAAAGGGGAGCTTCGCCCGAAGTCTACCGTTCCGTCCAGCAAAGCCTGGGGCTGGATAAACCCATCCTCGTTCAATATGGAATCTTTCTTAGGCAAGCGCTAAAAGGAGACTTAGGCGAATCGATCGCCTCTAGGCGCCCGGTGTGGCAAGAGTTCAAAGACAGATTTCCTGCGACCGTAGAATTGGGAATGACTTCGATGCTTATGGCGATTCTACTGGGGATTCCTATTGGCATTCTCGCGGCAGTGAAACGAAATTCTATTTTCGATTACTCGTTCATCACCGCCTCTTTGATCGGCTATTCCATGCCACTTTTTTGGTGGGGCCTTATTTTAATTCTGTTTTTCTCTGTGCTGCTCGGATGGACCCCTGTCTCAGGGCGTATTGGCATTGAGTACGATATCGTTCCGCGTACCGGTTTTCTGCTCATCGATGTCTGGCTGGCCGGAGATGGTTGGGTCGCGTTCAAAAGCGCGGCTTCTCATCTGATTCTACCTTCGCTTGCGCTAGGAACGATTCCGTTGGCCGTAATCTCTAGAATGACTCGCTCGAGTCTTCTCGAAGTTCTCGGAGAGGATTATATTCGGACGGCTCAAGCCAAGGGCCTTTCGCGCTCGAGAGTCATCGGCATTCACGCGCTTCGAAACGCCATGGTGCCGATCTTGACGGTCATCGGACTCATGTTCGGAACCATCATTACCGGCGCTATCTTGACGGAAACCATCTTCTCCTGGCCCGGGATCGGAAAATGGGTCGTCAACAGTGTCACGGCTCGGGACTACCCTGTGATCCAAGGGGGCATACTTCTTATTGCCATAGCGGTGGTGGCAATCAATTTACTAGTCGACGTGTTGTACGCCGTGGTTAACCCGCGGATGCGAGATCTCCTATGAAGCAGACCGTGCTGATAAATCCGATGGAAACAATCCCGGTTAGTTCCGAACCTCATGCGGCGGGTGAGTTCTGGTACTTCTTCAGGAAAAATCGCGGCGCGGTCATAGGTCTTGTCACCATCGGCTTTTTTCTCTTCGTGGCGGTGATGGCGCCATGGTTGGCCCCGCATCCTCCGTCTGAACTTTTTGGGGAGGCTCTCAGGTTACCACCGGCATGGCAGGTCGGAGGTAATTGGCGTTTTCCACTCGGCACCGATGATGTGGGCCGGGATATGTTAAGTCGACTCATCTGTGGCGCCAGAGTCTCTATGGGAATTGGTTTTTTGGTTGTGTTCCTTTCCGCTGGAGTTGGAACGCTGTTGGGTCTGGTCTGCGGTTATTACGGGGGAATTTTAGACAGTGTTCTTATGCGTGCCGTCGATGTGCTGATGGCCCTTCCAAGCATCTTGCTGGCGATCGTGGTAGTTTCGATTTTGGGTCCCAATCTGTTCAATGCGATATTAGCGACTAGTGTAGTCGCCATCCCAAGTTTTGTTCGTCTCGTTCGCGCTTCCGTGTTGGAACAAAAGACCAAATCCTATGTTATTGCATCGAAAACTTTCGGTGCCGGAGCTTTTCGTCAGATATTCGTTAACATTCTTCCCAACTGCCTCGCCCCTTTGATTGTTCAAGGAACTCTGGGATTTAGCGACGGCATTCTAAATGCGGCAGCGTTGGGATTTTTGGGACTCGGCGCGCAGCCGCCGACCGCTGAATGGGGAACGATGTTGTCCGATGCGAGATCTTTTATCGAGAGCTCACCATGGCTGGTGACACTTCCAGGTCTGTGTATTTTGCTGGTAGTCCTAGGGTTTAATCTCATGGGAGACGGGCTCAGGGACGCTTTGGATCCGAGATTAAGAAAATGAGCCAACCACTTCTGGAAGTTTCAAATCTTTCGGTCACCTTCGATACGCTCCGGGGCAAGCTGAAAGCCGTCGACGGCGTGAGTTTTTCCGTGGCGCCAGGGGAAACTCTGGGAATCGTCGGAGAGTCCGGCTGCGGAAAAAGTATAACTAGTCTAGCCGTCATGGGTCTGCTTCCTTCTAATGCCAGCATGCTCGCCAGTTCGTTTCGATTCAATGATAGAGACCTCCTTTCAATTTCTGAATGCGGGTATCGTGAGCTCAGGGGAGGCTCCCTCTCCATGATCTTTCAAGATCCGATGACCAGCCTTAATCCCTGTTTCACCGTGGGCTTCCAACTTAAGGAAGTCCTAAAGGCGCATCGAGCCGCTGACAAGAAATCTTGCCAACGCTTAGCCATTGAACTGTTAGAACGTGTCGGCATTGCCGACGCAGAAACCAGATTAGATTGTTATCCTCATCAATTGTCAGGGGGCATGTGTCAGCGAGTGATGATCGCTTCTGCGATCGCGTGTCGCCCAAAATTACTTATCGCCGATGAACCCACTACCGCCCTGGATGTCACGATCCAGGCCCAAATTTTGGACCTACTTCGGGACCTGCAGACCACCTATGGCATGGCACTTATCCTGATTACCCATAATCTTGGGGTAGTAGCGCAAATGGCGTCGCGAATCGCGGTAATGTATGCCGGACAAATTGTCGAAACTGGCCAGACTAAAGCAGTGCTATCCGCTCCTTTACACCCCTACACCGAGGCACTTCTGCGCTGCACTCCTGATGTTGACGATTGTGCCGCTAAGCAAATACTTCCGAGTATTCGAGGGATCGTTCCCGATCTCGTTCACCGGCCATCGGGATGCCAACTTCACCCTCGATGTGACTATGCCGATCAGACTTGTCGCAACCAGGACCCAGCCGTACTCAAAGTAGGATCTCACGAAGTGAAATGTATCCATCCCGTCGGGGTAATCAAATGAACGCTACGCCGATGCTTACGGTGACCGACCTTCGCAAGCACTACCCCGTGCGAAAATTATTTGGACACTTTGGCACGATCAAGGCGGTAGAAGGTGTCAGTTTTGCCCTAGAGCGCAAGCAAACCCTCGCCATCGTGGGAGAATCTGGCTGCGGCAAGACGTCGTTGGCTAAATGTCTCATGCGGATCGAGTCACCGACGGCTGGTCAAATTCTGTGGAACGGGGGACCGATGGAAGCGATGCCGACCCGCGAATTCCGCCGGCACATCCAAATGATATTCCAAGATCCTTACGGGTCGCTTAATCCCAGAAAGAAAGTTTGGAACATCATATCCGAGCCACTCCACATCAACACGTCGATGAAAAAGTCCGAACGCAGGCAGGCCGCCCTGGAGCTAATGTCTAAGGTGGGACTAAGACCCGAGCATGGGAATCGCTATCCCCATATGTTTAGCGGAGGCCAAAGACAGCGTATTGGCATTGCTCGTGCGCTAGCGCTAAGGCCCGAAGTGCTCATTTGTGATGAACCCGTTTCGGCTTTGGACATCTCCATCCAAGCTCAGATCTTGAATTTGCTCCTGGAACTCCAAAATGAATTGGACCTAAGTTACCTATTCATCTCCCACGATCTGGCAGTAGTTAGGCACATTGCCGACATCGTCATGGTCATTTACCTGGGTAAAGTCGTAGAACAAGGCCCTGCCAAGGATATCTTTGGTAGCCCCAAGCACCCATACACCCAGTCGCTAATCGCCAGTACGCCCCACATTAAAAGGTTCGAAAGACAACAAGCGCCGGTTCGTGGGGAGATTCCGTCGCCGATGAATCCCCCTTCCGGCTGCGCCTTTCACAAACGATGCCCAGTTGCCATTCCCCAATGCTCTAATGAAGAGCCCAAACTCCAAAAGATAGGCCAGAGTTGGGTATCCTGCCATTTAGTTAAATAACTTCAATTACTTAATAGTGATGAGTACTCATGAATACTCACGCCCGAATTGGGGACGGAGGCCGTTTTCACAAAGGTTCCTGGTGAGTAGTCACCTAGTTTGGGGTTGCTGCGGTCCGTGGTTTTAGACCTCCGTCCCCAATCTTTAGGCCTCCGTCCCCCAATCTTTCGGTCCGTGGTTTTAGACCTCCGTCCCCAATCTTTCCCCAATCTTTCCCCAATCTTTTAGGCCTCCGTCCCCAATTTGTTTTCAATTTCGGGGTGCCCAAGTGAGGGGGGGGGTTTCTTCTCAATGGGCTCTCTAATGTTGGACTGGATTCGGCCTGACCATTGTGAAGATCGTGTCTCCCATTGCGGCGGATAACTCCTTTTTCCTCTCATAAATTTTTTAAAGTTAACCGATACGTTGGTGGGAAGCGCCCAGAGCGCGAGCAATTTACTCTTTACGAAGGAAGCCCGATGAAACGCTTCGATAGATTGAAAACGTGGATGGTTCCGACTCTACTCATCTCGATGATGACCTTCATGTCGTGCGGTCATCGACAGAGTCGCCAGAATGACGACCTGTTCTCCGGGATGGATCAGAAGCAAGATTCATCGGTTGCGGCGGACACTAACCAGCCTACCGATGCAAGCAAGCTAGCTGAGGTCGAATCCAAGAGTCCTGAGCTAACTCAAGCCGATGCGGTTACCGAGGCTTCACCCAAGGCCGATGCGGCCCCAACCGAGGATAAATCAAAAACGGAAGCCAAAGCTGATGTAAAGATGGACGCCTCAGTCGTCGAGGAAAGCAAACCTTCCGCTGATCTCGAAATACCGAAAGACGGAGCCCAAGCCAAAGTGGAACTCTCAACCTCGAGTCCAGACGCCAAAGCTGATGTGGCTTCCAGCGAAACTACCCCTTCGGCGACCTCCGCCCCTGAATTAATGTCTTCCGCCGCTACCACGCCCGCTCCTCAATTGTCCGACAGTCCCTCGGTTCCTTCGAATACTGAACTTGCTAATGATGCTCAGTCGGTAGCCGCCGGAGCGCCTACCCCAGAGGTGTCGGTAGACACTAAGACGACTGAAAAGACCACGGAAGCCAAAACGGAAGCCAAAACAGTTACGCCCGCAAAGACGGCCTCGCAAAAAGGGGTTGTCGCTCCCCAGATTCCCAAATCGGCTATCTGGCAAGGCAACCAAACCATGAATCGGTATTATTTCCTGCGCAATGGGGACACCGACGAATCCGTTTCCAAGCTCATATACGGCAATAGCGAACGCAGCACAGACTTGAAAAAATGGAATTCGGGAAAGTGGTCAGCGGGCCGAATGATTCTTTTCGTTTCGAAAAGTCACCCAGAAGACACCGAGATGAGCTCTTTTTACGAAGAAAGCGGAATTGCCGCCGACTCCTACGTGGTTAAATCAGGTGACTGGCTGTCCAAAATTGCCATGAACACCTACAGTAGCCCCGGCAGCTGGAAAGAGATCGCAGCCGTTAACGGTATCGAATCTCCGGATACCATTTCAGCCGGACAGACGTTGAAGCTCTATCCCACTAAACTGACGCCTACGACGGAGAAAGTCGCCATGGTGCAAAATCCCGCTCCGGCTCCTGATACGACAACGACGGCGTTCAACACAGCTTCCGATAAGGTCGATCATAAGACTCTGGATTTGGATGACGAAGAGGGCATTATCGCTCCCTTACCGCTCGACGCCAGCAAAACATCGGCCAAAGCAAAACCCGCGGCCAAATTGGCCAGCCCCGAAATCGGCGGTTTTTTCGCCCAGAATCTGACTTGGATAGTCGCGGGCGCAGTGGCGATGCTAATCTTCTTCCTTTTCAGCGGTCGGTTCCGTAAGAACGACAGCGAAGAATAGGCTCTAATAGACAATAATCTGTCCGACTGTTACGGGTATTTGGATGAGTAAAGCCTTTACCCGTGAGGACAGCAATCAAGATGAGGAAACGGACGTTGAACCGGCGACTCCTCATTTGCCCGGCGGGAAGAACTACATCACTCCCGCGGGCGCCCAAAAACTCCGGGACGAGCTCCACGAACTGGTTACAAAGACCAGGCCTCATATTACCGACGTAGTCGCCTGGGCGGCGTCTCTAGGCGATCGCTCGGAAAATGCAGACTACATTTACAATAAACGTAAACTTCGAGAGATCGACCGGCGTATTCGTTTTCTGACCAAACGGCTGGAGATCGCCGAGGTAGTCGACCCAACCGCAAGCCATCCCTCCGACAAAGTTCATTTCGGTGCCACCGTCACGATTCGAGAAGAATCCGGAACGGAAAAGACCTATTCCATTATCGGAGTGGACGAAATCGACGTTAAGCGCGGACGAATCAGTTGGGTCTCCCCATTGGGAAAGGCGCTACTTAAGTCCAAGGCAGGTGACACCATCACGTTTCGCTCACCTAAGGGCGAAGAGGATATTGAGATCGTTGCGGTAAAGTACATCGCTCTCTTATAAGAAAAACCGATGGCCTTGACTTGAGTACGAGCCCCGACTTACCTAAATGCTGAACTTGGGGATTTAGGGTTGGGGGTATGATGGGACACGTCGGTTGGGCGCTATTTTTTCTTACGTTTTTTCCGAACACGGGCTTTGCTTCCGCTCTTTCCTGTTCCGGTATCATCGGGGTTCCAGTAGGTCGACCTACAGCCATCCCGCTGCCCTTCTCCATGCCAGGACTGGAAGTGGCCAGTCTCTCCGATCCCAGTCACTCTACCGGGGCTACTCTATTTTACTTTCCCCGGGGTGCCCGCCTGTCGGCGGACATTCGCGGAGGTTCGGCCGCTACCATTGAAACATCGCTGCTTGGTGAAGGAAGCTATAGCAACGTAGTCGATGGCTTGGTCTTTTCGGGGGGATCGACGATGGGACTAGGAGTGACGGACGGGGTGAGGAGCGTTCTGTTTGAGCAAAACCAAAACTCCAATTCGTTCGATTTTATTCCTTCGGTACCCGGGGCGGTAGTTTACGATTTCGGAGGCAGAATACTCCCAAACCAGCTCACCCGAATTTATCCCGGAAGAGAGTTCGGGCAATCCTTAATGAACTATCGCTCAACAAACTCCTTCCCCATGGGGAGAGTAGGCGCCGGCACGTCTACCACGGTAAACAAGATCGGACGAGCCTACTGGGGAGGGCAAGGAGCCGCCTACCGGTCCTATCCGTGGGGAAACCTGTTCGCCGCGGTCGTTTTAAATGCCATGGGCGACGTCCAAAACAACGGAATGAGCTATTCTCTAAACTTCCCCGGTGTGACGATTCCTGCCCCGAAAGTAGGGCAAAACACGACCCTTTCCGTCATAGTGACCGATGTCACCCTGGACCGAAATCAGCTAAAACGTCTTTCGATGATGGTTCACACCGGAATGGCAGCCCGGATTCTCCCCTTCCATACCTATTATGATGGGGACGTGAATTTTGCCGCTAGTCTTGCCCAACGCCCGGCCCCTGCCTCTGAAGACGACGAACTGGTCATGCAAATGGCGGCCGCCGATCTTATGAGGGAGGCCATTGTGAACTCCGTTTTGGCAGCCAATGAGCCTGCGTTATTTCCCTAACCGATACCTAGGGCAGGCTCCTGTCGTCCTTAGGCTGCTTTTTTTTGATAAAAGACGTTCTTGTGCGTGCAAAACCAGGGCAATCTGCTAAATTAATTGGCCAATGCTGCGGGTTGCCGCTATGCTGCGGACCCGTTACCAAAATGTTTTTAGAGGACGCGTTATGAATAAATATAAAGTTGCAGAGACGATCGTCAATAAGATCATCGGCGATCTCAAGACTAGAATCGAATCGGGCGTAAAGTGGGATGTGGCAGATACGGAAACTAACCAAGAGATAGCGGATAAGTGGGAAGACATCGTCATTTCAGAACTCGAAAAAGAGATCCATTAAATTTCACCCCTTAGAGGCAGGTTACCTGCCTATTCTTTTGGCTGGGGTCCCTCTCTCGGATCCCAGGTAATCACACTGAATCGATTCACCCTTCGCGCCGAGGAACGCCGCACTACGTAGCGAGTTGCAACAGGCTCACTAGCAAAATCGCCGATAACAGGCGGAAACGTCTATTCCTTTTCTGGCATCCCGATTGCATTTTCTTTCCATCACGGACCTAAATGTTTTTGGAGTTTCCATGAATCAAAGAACATCTGCCCTCTCAGACACCGAACGAAAACAACTAGTCAGAAAGAGTCTTAGATTGGTCAAAGGGGGTAAAACTCCTATGCCTGACTTCAACAATAGAGAACTAAATGAAGACCCTTTCCTGCGAGAACATTTCCTAGGTGGGCGTGAAACTAAATCGTACGGCTCTAGGCCCCAACTTCAAGAAGGGTTAAAAGCCTTCTTGTTCGGGCGTTTCGCCGAATCCCTGCCACCAGATGTGGGCTAAACCACTATCCTTCGAATGCGGGAATACCTGTGATTTGGCTTCCAATCACCAATAAGTGAATGTCGTTGGTCCCCTCGTACGTGTAAACGGTCTCTAAATTACATAAATGGCGCATGGTACGGTACTCATCCATGATGCCGTTCGCCCCCAGAAGGTCGCGTGCCATGCGCGCGGTATTTAGCGCCATCTCTACGTTGGCCTGTTTGCCCAGGCTGACATGAGAGTGATGTAAACTCCCCTCGGCTTTCAATTGTCCTAGGCGCATGGCCAATAGCTGCCCGCGGGAAATCTCTGAAGCCATGATGGCGAGTTTTCGCTGTACGAGCTGGAAACCGGCCAGCCGCTTTCCAAAAACAGTCCGTTCCTTTAGAAATCCCAAAGCTTCATCAAAACAGGCTTCGGCGGCACCAAGTGCCCCCCAAAGAATACTGTATCGGGCCTGGTTCAGGCAGTGTAGAGCCGATTTCAGACCTTCCGAAAGGGGTAGTACCGCCTCTTTGGGTAACTTAATTTGATCTAAGTAAAGTTCTGACGTTGCGGAGGCTCTTAGAGAGAGCTTCCCCTTCATTCGCGTGGCTCTAAATCCCGGCGTCTTGGTGGGAACCACAAAGCCCCGTACCTCGTGTTTGCTCCCTTTTTGTGTCTGAGCCCAAACGATGGCCACATCGGCAATGTCGCCGTTGGTAATCCACATTTTGGATCCAGACAAGATCCAGTGGTCGCCCTTATCTTCAGCCTTCGTTTTCATCGCCCCGGGGTCAGATCCGCCTTCCGATTCGGTAAGGCCGAAGCAGCCGATGGCTTCACCGGCAGAGAGCTTAGGGAGCCAATGGGCCTTTTGCTCCTCGGATCCAAACGCAGAAATGGGGTACATTACCAGCCCCCCTTGGACCGAAGCAAAACTACGAACACCAGAGTCACATCGCTCCAGTTCGCGCATGGTTAAGCCATACGAGATCGGATCCATGGGTGGATTCGGTAGTCCTTCTATGGTCGCCCCCAAAAGCCCCATCGCCCCCAATTTTGGAATGATTTCCACCGGGAATTCTTCGTCCCGGTAGGCCTGGCGAATCCTAGGTTCGATCTCCTTTTGGACGAAATCCCGGGTGGAATGCATGATGTGCCGTTGATCCTCACTCAAAAGGGAGGTCAGGTGCAATAGATCAGGAACCGGTGAGACGTGGGGAGGCTTCATACAAACTCCTAAGGCCGGCACTCATTCTTGAGTGCAAGTCCTCTTAATCGCCATAAGCATGCCCTCCGCCGGAATGTAATGTGTCCCCCAGACTTTCGGAAGCCTTTTCTCAACTTGTTGCCACGCTAATTACACAATGGCATTATCGGCCGGTGAACTTTGAGTCCTGGTTTCAGACATCCCATCCCCACATCCCTACGCGAGGAGTCACGGCCGTTCTTAAGCTAGCTGCCGAAGAGGCCACGCTGCCGTTTATTGCTCGCTATCGTAAAGAACAGACCGGAAATCTCGACGAAGTGGCTATTCAAGATATTTTGGACGGCAAGGAACGATGGGAAGAGACGATCAAACGCCAGGCCTTCATCTTGACCGAGATCGAAGCCCAACAAAAGTTGACGCCGGAGTTAAAGGAAAAGATCCTAAACGCCTTCCAGCTAGACGTCTTAGAAGATCTCTATCTGCCTTATAAGAGGAAACGAAAGAGTAAAGCCTCGCTTGCCAAAGAGGCCGGCCTCGAACCGCTAGCCGATTGGATCTGGAATTGTGGTCATGGCACCGAAACTCCTCAGCCAGGACAGACTTTGGAACTATGGGCCTTCACATTTCGAAATGACGAAAAAGGATTTAAAGACGCCGAATCGGCCGTTAACGGCGCCCAAGATATTCTGATAGAGCGGATGTCAGAAAATCTAGAGTTACGGCAGACGGTTCGCGAAAAGATCTTCAAGAAGGGCTGTATCCTCACGGGAAAAGGCGAAGGTGCCAAGGCCAACAGCAAGTACGAAAAATATTTTTCCTATGGCGAGCCCGTTAGCTCCCTCTCGCAACCGCAGGCATCGCATCGTTATCTCGCCATCCGTCGTGGCTGGGCCGAGAAAGAGCTCTCGATGAATATAGGGGGAGCTCCAGGCGATGAGACCTTCGAGTCCGACCTGGTGCGCGCGTTTGAAACGGCCGCTTGTTCCGCAGCCGACTCTCCGGGAGCCCAGGTTCTACTCAAGTCAGCCCGAGTCGCTCTTAAAGCCCATGTCCTTCCCAGCATCGAAAATGAAGCTCACAAAGCAATGAAAGAAGTTGCCGAGCGCGTAGCGGTACAGGTTTTCGCCGAAAATGTCCGAACGCTTCTCCTTTCGGCTCCCTTCGGGCCCAAAGCCGTATTGGGGGTCGATCCCGGAATTCGCACCGGCTGTAAATTGGCCGTCGTAGACGACTCCGGAAAGTATATCGGAAGCACCGTTATCAAACTGCAAACCGACGAGGAAAAAGTTGCGGCCAAGGCGGGCATAATCGAGCTTTTAAAGTCGACTCCCCTCAAGGCTATCGCCGTCGGAAACGGAACTGCCGGCCGGGAGACGGAAAGCTTCCTCGCCGCCGCAGTGAAAGAAAGTCAGATTTCCATTCCGGTAGTCATGGTCAGTGAGGCTGGCGCTAGCGTCTACAGTGCCAGCGAAGCGGCCCGAGAAGAATTCCCAGAACTTGACCTCACCATTCGCGGAGCCATCTCGATCGCGCGTCGACTTCAAGACCCTCTGGCCGAATTAGTCAAAGTAGATCCCAAGAGTATCGGTGTCGGACAATATCAGCATGACGTAAATCCCAATCTCTTGAAAAAGAGTTTGGAGGGCGTTGTCGACTCTTGCGTAAATTCGGTAGGTGTTAATTTAAACACCGCTTCTTACCATCTGCTTGCGCACGTCTCAGGTATCGGCCCCGGCTTAGCCAAGACGTTGACCGAATACCGAAGCGAAAAGGGACTATTTAAGTCGCGAGCCGAGTTGCTGGCGGTTCCACGTTTTAGCGGAAAGACCTTTGAGCAGGCGGCAGGATTTTTGCGGATTCCTGACTCGGAAAATCCCTTGGACAATACCGGAGTCCATCCGGAACAGTATCCACTGCTGGAAGCGTTGGCCCTGCGATCAAATAAACAGGTACGCGAGCTAATGGGATCTGGGGTCGAAAACGTCAAGCAAGACACGACATTAAAAGAATCCGTCGGCCAGTTCACATTTGAAGACATTATCAAAGAATTGGAAAAACCAGGCCGAGATCCCAGAGATCAATTCGTTCCCTTCCAATATCGCGAGGACATTCACGAACTCAAAGATCTTCAATCCGGAATGATCTGTCCCGGGATCGTCACCAATGTCACCAATTTCGGTGCTTTCGTCGACATCGGGGTCCATCAAGACGGTTTAGTTCACGTCTCTCAATTGAGTGACAAGTTTATTAAAGATCCGCGCGAAGCCGTGAAGCCAGGAGATCGAGTAAAAGTTCGCGTCCTGGAAGTGAACCTCGAAAAGAATCAGATAGCCCTTTCCATTAAAGCCGCCATCGAAAAACCGGCACCTCCCCCTCGTCAACCCCGTCCTGAGCAAAGGCCTCAACAATCCCGGCCTCAACAACCCAGACCCCAACAAACCGCCCAGCGGCCCGCCCCGCGCCCTCCGCAAAAGCCTCGACCACCACGGCCCGTGTTTAGAAATGATGCGTTCGCCGCGTTGGCAGTATTGAAACAGGGGAATAAGAAGAAATAGTTTCTCTCCTCCTCCACTTCAAAAAAACGATTCTCTCCTCTCAAATTTCGACTCTATGCAGAATGATCCGCCGAGGAAAGTAGAACCGATCCGCTTTGCGTATCTGCGGGATACATGAAAAGATAAACGAGTTCTTTATGGGGGCCACAATGAAAATCGCAATCATCCTTTCGCTAAGTCTCTTGTTACCGTCGTTTTCCTTTGCCGCGGCGAGTGAGTCGGCCAGATTTTCCGACGATCACATTCGTTCGTCATTCAAGAGAAATGCCGCTCCTGCCCAAGTATTAGAACGACCGGCTGCCCTCGTTCCGGGAACCTTCGCCCAAAATATCGACCACACGGGACTGCTCGCTGGACAGACGTTTGATCAACGATATTGGTTTGATTCTGAATTTGCCGCCCAAAATGCCGATGCTCCGATTCTGTATCATATCTGCGGAGAGGGTGACGCTGAGCAAAGCTACTTTCTTAACGACAATGCCATCGCGTGGGCGAAAACGCTGGGTGCGCATTTGGTCTATCTCGAGCATCGTTACTACGGGTCTAGCCTCCCATTTGCTGATCTTTCCACCGACCACTTGCAGTACCTCACTCTCACCAACGTCCTTGAAGATTTAGCTACTTTTCAGAAATGGATTACCTCAAATCAAGGATGGAAGGGTAAGTGGATTTCGCTTGGGGGTTCCTACTCCGGCACGCTCTCGGCGATCTACCGACAGAAGCACCCAGAACTGGTTGTGGGAGCCCTAGCGTCGTCCGCTCCGATGGTCTCGGGCATCGGGGTATCTTCCGGTACTCAAGAGGATGTCGATAGTCTGTCATCCACCGATCCTTCAGACGATTCTGGCGGACGGCAATGGGTCTATCAATCTTGTACAACTTTCGGTTTTTGGGAGGCCGACGGCCCCACCCCGGATGCCACGTTGGAAAATCCGAGCTCTTGGCTGTGTCAGCAGCTTTTTGGAAATACGCCTCAAGTCGACAGCAGCGCGTACAATCAGAATTACGATTCACCCTTTATTTCGAACACCACGGGAGCGCCATCTAACATTCTATTTACCTACGGATCCGATGACATATGGACCACCATTGGGCTCTCTAAACAGACCAATGCAAATTCCAACATTACCATTCAGGTGATCGAAGGCGCCGGACATCATTTTGATCTAAACTACCCTGATTCCTCGGATAGTTCGGCGGTGGTCAAAGCCCGGATGGAATTCATCACGCTTGCGAATAAGTGGCTCGCGGGAAGCACGAAGTCTTCGGTTCCCCAATAGGGTCTCAAGTCTTGCCGAGCAAAAGTTGGAGTGACGCTAGAATATTTTCATCGGAATCTAATCGGCGCGTCTAAAGAATCTAGTGCTCCGAGGTGAAGGTACAGCCGTCAAACGCACAATCTTCGACGACTCCACCATTGGCGTCTTCGCAGGCATGCATGGCGCTGTCGATGGCTTGATCTCGGGATGCCAATGCTTCACCGGCATAGCTTTCGGCAAGCCGGGCCTTGACGTCGTAACGACTAAAGCAGCTCCAGGTAAGCCCCGCCTCGCTTTCTACGTCGTCCATCAGAGACAGAGGGTCGAGTGCGGCACCGGCAGTCATCCCATTTCCAACTTCCGTCCCGTTATTCAACGGACCGGCTGAAAGAGCACTGGCGAAAATGCCTGTTAAAAGAAAAACAGATGCGAATGCTAATTTCCCCATACCCACTACCCCCTATGCCAAGAATTCTCTTAAATGGCGTGGTTTAGCAACAGAAAACTTCTTCGGTCTTTAGGAGCGTTGCGGCATTTTTGATTCTTGGCGAGATCGGCGAACGGCGGTCTTTCGCTGAGGACGATACCCAGTACCCGAAACTCGGTTTGGAATAGTATGGACGTGATTGCCGCGGACCTCTCGATTGGCGGACTCTCTTCTTAAGGTTAACGCCGATTTTGGCGGCGTTGTCGGAATAAGGGCATCACACCCGTTTCCAATCAGATCCTGGCGACCCGCTTTTTCCAAAGCCTTGCGGACTTCGAAATAATTTTCGGGTTTGAAAAACTGTAACAGGGCTCGCTGAAGTTTACGCTCTCCCAAGTGTTTTGCGATGTAGATCTCCTTCTTAGTGAAGGGATCGATCCCGGTGTAGTACATGCAGGTTGCGATATCGAAGGGAGCAGGAATGAAATCCTGAACTTGATCCGGTCGATAGCCGTTTCTTTTGAGAAATAATGCGAGTTCGATCATCTCCTTGAGATCGGAGCCCGGGTGGCTAGAAATAAAGTAAGGAACAATATATTGCTTGGGCTTTCCCGCTTTGCGAGAGGCATCTTTGAAATCTTTGGCAAAGGTACCAAAATTTTCAATGGATGGCTTTTTCATCTGCTTTAAGACCGCCGGATCGCTATGCTCGGGAGCCACTTTCAGATGCCCACCGACGTGATGAGCGGCCATTTCATTCATGTATTCCGGGGACAATTGCGCCAGATCCATTCGGATTCCGCTGGCGACGAGCACTTTACGAATACCCGGTTCCGATCGGGCTTTCTTCAATAAATCGACGAGTGGGCCATGATCGGTACCCAAAAGTTTGCAGATTGTGGGATGAACGCAAGATAGGCGTTTGCACTTGGCTTCGATATCCGGACGAGTGCAGCGCATCTGATACATGTTGGCGGTAGGTCCCCCAACATCACTTACCACACCTTTGAAATCGGGATCGGCTCCCATCGTTCGTAATTCTTTGAGAATGGATCTCTCGGAACGAGACTGAATGATTCGGCCCTGGTGAGCGGTAATAGAACAGAACGTGCATCCCCCGAAACAGCCGCGCATGATCGTGACCGAATCTTTGATCATCTCAAACGCGGGGATCTTTTCTTGATAGGCGGGATGCGGCTTTCGAGAGTAGGGAAGATCGTAAATGTAATCCATCTCAGACTCCGAGATGGGAAGGTCTGGGGGATTAGCGACGACCGGCCGATCGCCGTGAAACTGAACCAGGGTCTTGGCGTTAAAAGGATTGGTGTTGATGTGAATCACTCGAGTGGCTTCTACAAAAGCCATCTTATCGGAAGCGACCTGTTCAAAACTGGGAATGACCGCAACCCCTGTGCCGAAGCGATCCTGACTGGCCACCGAGGCCTCGCTAGAGCCCAACGCGTATCCAATCCCGCGCATATTACGCAGATCTCTGACGGTTTCACCGGCACTGAGCCTTCGCGCGATCTCAAGGATCAGTTTTTCTCCCATTCCGTGAACGAGAAGATCCGCCTTCGCGTCGAGCAGAATCGATTTCTTGACCGTATCGCTCCAGTAGTCGTAATGGGCCAAGCGCCTAAGTGAAGCTTCTACCCCGCCGGCGATGACCGGCACGCCCGGAAAGGCTTCGCGGGCTCTTTGGCAGTACGGCAACGTCGCACGATCGGGGCGGAGCCCGATTCTGCCCCCGGGAGAATAGGCATCGTCGTTTCGAACTTTTTTATTAGCGGTGTAGTGATTAATGAGTGAATCCATGTTGCCAGCGCTAATTCCGAAAAAAAGACGAGGTTTTCCGAATTGTCGCCAGGCCTCGCAGTTGCGCCAATCGGGTTGGCTCAGGATGGCCACTCGAAAACCATCGGCCTCAAGCACACGTCCTAAGATGGCCATCGCAAAACTGGGGTGATCTACGTAGGCATCACCCGTCACAAAGACGATATCTACCTCTGACCAACCTCGCTGAGCGACCTCTTCTGGGGTCATCGGCAGCGGCTTGGGTGAAACGTGCAAGTGAGGAACGGCAGCAAACATAGCTAGCTCGTTAACATTTTTGAGAGTTTTGGGGAAGGGAAATGCCCACGGAGGGTCCCGTAGACGACCCGATCAGGCTAAATGGTAAGCGCCCACCGAGATGGGCGCTTACTCATTCTATTCAATTAGTTGTGGGAGAGGTGGCTGACTTTTTGTCGGATTTAACCCCGTCCGCCGCCGGCAACACGATTAGTTTGGAACTCACGTGTGCGGGAAAGTGGAACTGGCACCGGATCTCGTAGGTCCCGGGCTTTAGGTTGATGGTGACCGGGATAGTCTTAGTTTCGTGCTCCTTCACCGTCTCTGCAATATGCAGGTCGGGAATCGCGAAGCCGTGGAAGTTGTATTTTCCTCCCATCTCATGCTTTACGATGAAGGTTACCCTTTCCCCTTGGGTGACCGTCACCTCTTCCGGGAGCCAATGAGTGACCTCACCGATTTTCTTGGTGTACATCTCGATAGGTTTGCCTTCGATTTTTACCGCCAAAGCAGGAAAAGACAGAAAGCTAAGTATTCCCAGTGCCAACGCCAATTTTGCTAACTTTAAAGAGTGTGTGTTTTTCATGCGCATTACGCTAGCACAGGGAAAGAGCTCCTTCAAACGCGCCTCAGAAGAGCTGTGTAAGCGCTTCGCACTTTGGCTTGTCCATAACGCTCTTCCAACTGTCGAATTCCGAAATGGAATTTGGCCGCCTGATTGAAATGGTGCGTAAAGGCGGCGTTGACGACGGCTCCCCCAGCAGCTCCTATGATGGGTATACTTTCCGAGAGAAATTTTTCACTTACCGTAATCTCAAATTGCGCGGCAATCCGTGACATGAGTTTCACGAGCACTGGGACAGTCCCGCGCTCGAGCATATCGAAGGCCTCCCGGGCAGAATGTTTAGCGATAAAGGCCGCGGCTTCAGAGACTAGTTTCCCTAGCCCTAAACGGGAGGCGTAATAGGAGGTCTCTGCGGCGTCGTGGGGCGTTTTCGCGCTTAAGGTGAAAACATACAGACATTCCAGTTGGGTCTCGGGGGAATTTAGGTCTGCGCCACAGGCTTGCGCATTACGCGCGATAGATCGCAGCATCAACGCCGTGGTAATCGGCAACTCAACTGCCAGCGAAGGAAGACCAAAAAAACCACCCAGACTTCCCGTGATGGCGGCACCAAACTCGTGCCAACGGTTACTGGATTCGCCCTTCTGTCCCGCCGGCAAAAGGGGCTTGCCCGAACGGATCTCGTCAGGAATCGTGAGAAGCGCCACTTTGAGTGCCCTCTTCAACGCCCCGTGGGTTGCGGCTTCGATAGCATGACGAACCTTGTCGGGAAGTCGCTTCTGTACCATTTCAATCGGCTGGCCCAAAAGATTCGCCGTTCGGATAAACGCACCCGGATGTTCCAAAAACTCTGCCGCTTCTTTTAGAAATTGCCGTTCGGATGGGGTGAGCTCGGACGATCGTCCGACGGGGGAATGACTCATAAAGGCTCCTTCAAAACGATTTTGGATGTGTCTCTGACAAGGCTGGCGTACCGGTCAACTCATCACTATAATGAGAGAACGGAAACGGATGGCCTCCACAAACAATACATTTCTCTACGATTTAGCTAATACGCGCAAAGATTATACCGTAGGACAGGTAATCGTCACGGCGCTGTCTGACGTCCAGCTTCGTCTGAGGGAGGGTGAGTTTGTAGCCCTACAAGGGCCCTCGGGAAGTGGTAAGTCTACCCTTCTAAATGTACTGGGACTCTTGGAAGTTCCAACCTCTGGGACGCTGCACTTTCTTGGCAAAAACCTTACCGGCCGTACTGACGCTGAATTGACAGAAATTCGTAGATTCAATATTGGTTTCATTTTTCAAAATTTCAATTTGGTATCGACGCTATCGGCGCTCGAAAACGTCGAATACCCTCTGTTTTTGGAAGCCACTTTCCACCGGAAAGAGATATTCGATCGCGCCTTTCAAGCCCTACAGGCGGTCGGTCTTGAGAAATTCACCGAGCACAAGCCAAGGCAATTGAGTGGTGGCCAAAGGCAAAGAGTCGCCATCGCTCGCGCTCTGGTCAAACAGCCGAAAGTCATTTTAGCCGACGAACCGACCGCCAATTTGGATTCAAAAAATGCCGTGCAAATTGTGGATCTAATGCATCAGTTAAAGCAAACGTTTCATACCTCGGTAATTGTCGCGACCCACGACTCCAAGATCGCGGAAGGGGCTGACCGAAGGATTCAATTGATCGATGGACGCATCGACAGCGTTACCGAACCGCTGTCTCAGGAAATTACACGTTCCGTCCCAATGCCTCGACAATATTAAGACGTGAGATCTTAACCGCGGGGAAAATTCCCGAACCGCCCGCTACCGCAATGCAGAGCGCCAGGGTTGTCCCGATTCCATGCCACGGCACTCGGAACATAACGTGAAAAGCGGCGGTCATGCTAGGCGGCGGCGGCATCGTGATACCCGATTTTAGCGGGAGATAGATCGCCACCACACTGATGACGATTCCCAAAAGTCCCCCCAAGACCGATTGTAATATCGACTCGATAAAGATGAGACTGGCTATTTCATTGCGATAGGTGCCTATCGCTCTAAGGGTTCCAAACTCGCCCGTTCTTTCCAGAAGGCTAATCATAAAGACGGTGAGAATACTCAGCGTTGCGACGGTGACGATAATAATTCTAAATACGAAAAAGACACTTTCTAACCACCCCATGGAATTATCAAACATGTCGCCGGCGAGTTCGTACCAGTGAACGACTTCTAAATCTGGGAAGTCTTTCTGAATCACCTGCCTTAAGGCGGCTTTGTACTTAAGCTCGTCCTCGCCCGCAAAGCCGATAAGAATCTGAGAGGGACCCGTTGTCCGCAAAAGTTTTTGGACCAATTCTTGATGCACATAGAAAGTGGAAGTGTCCACTTCTCGAATTCCCGTTTTGAATACGCCCACGACTTCCAAGTCCGCCGCATTAAGAGATCCACCGGCGGTACTCGTGACGACTGAGATCATATCGCCTGGTTTGACTTTGAGCTGTTCGGCAAGCCCGGTCGCCAAAAAAACGCTCTCCAATTTACTTCCCGCCAGGTGTTTTCCCTCAACGACCTGGTTTAGCGTCATAAAGCTCTTTTCTTGCTCGGCATCGACACCCATACCGATACCACTAAGCGATCGGTCGTTAAAGTTGACCAGCCCAAAAAATCTCTGTCGGCGGGAAAAAAAAGTCACCGGCCCAACTTTTTCCTCGAGCGCTTTGCGTATTTTGTCGGATTCGGCGATCTGATAGCCAAAGGGATCGTCGCCTTGGTTCGTTCGGTATCCTTTCTTGTAAATCTGATATTGCGCGTAAACCGCCGTGATCAGATTCTGACGAAACGTCACTTTAACGCCGTCGATATAGGACTGCGAAAGCATCAAGGAGGTAGCCGCGGCCGCAATGGCCAATAGGCTAAAAATGGTACGCCGCGGAGAACGCCACAAGTTCCTAAACGCGTTCATGATCAGAAACCGGAGCCAAAGGAGTTTGGATGTCATATATTAGACTAAGATTATATATTCAATTGAATCGGAGTACAGGTCATAGAGATGCATATCTCCCGTCTGAGCGCCAAAATGTTTCTCTTTGGATTCGCAGCCCTGGCGGCGATTATTTTTGGGCTTTCCTTGGCTGGCGCCCTTCTGCCCCGGCAGAGCAAGAGCGTACGCAATACCCATTTTAAAGCGGCACCGGAGAGACTCTGGGCGGCCCTCATTGACGTTGAGGGCTATCCAGGTTGGCGTCCGGATGTCTCCAGAGTTCAGATTCGTCCGTCGCCGGACGGTAGGTTGGTTTGGCGCGAGTACGGGTGGTACGGCTCGTTGACGCTTCGAGTAGAAGAGGCCGCTCCTAGCAAGCATTTGGTGACCCGCGTGATTGCCTCAGAAGTTCCCTTTTCGGCAGTCTGGATTTTCTCCCTGTCGCCGGCGGACGATGGCGGCAGCATGTTACATATGCAGGAGACCCGTGAGGTCAATAATCCCCTCTACCGATTGCCGGTACGTATTTTTATCGGGGGACGGGCTTCGGTCGATTCCTACCTACGAGCCCTGGGGCGGAAGTTGGGCGAGACGGTTAATCCGTAATTAAACTATCCAGGATTAAGGATAGCGCTCTACTCATCCGCAGGGGCTAAGTGAACTTCATCGCTCAATTCATTGACGTCGTCAGCCGAGCGAGGAAATGACTCCGAAAGTTGCTCACCTATCTTTTCGATCACTTCTGCCAAGACTTCCGCTGGTCGGCCGGAATGGATCCCTTTTACAATCGTATCCACGTGGGATTGCCAATACCCTTGAGGAGTTTTGGAGTTGATGCCCTTGTCCGCCAAGATCTGGATTCTTCGTTCAAAGATAGAAAGATAGATCAGCACGCCCGTACGGTGCCGCGTTTCCGTAAGTCCCGCGCCCACAAAACTCGCCAACACTTCTCGATGGACATTGTGGTTAAGCACCGACTTAGGAACGCTAAGGCGTCTTATGGTAGGAACTAGGGGGATTAAGATCCCCACGATCACTCCCACCCACTGAAATATTAGGATCTCACCGAAATCCAGAGCCCAATGCGCGTAGGCCGATCGTCCCCAGATTAGCAAACAGGACGAAATCCATCCGGCGAAACCCCATAGAAGGTGAACCCATAGATAACCGTCGCTGGCAGAGACGATG
>Ga0206963_10092_pt1 | contig 30773 bp, 23 predicted proteins | sample Alteio_BWOrgHeat_28_FD_152958 | JGI IMG/M metagenome (GOLD analysis project Ga0206963, IMG submission 152958) | Enriched cells from forest soil in Barre Woods Harvard Forest LTER site, Petersham, Massachusetts, United States -... | ecosystem: Environmental > Terrestrial > Soil > Temperate forest >... | reverse complement strand
AAGCAATAGATTTACTGGAACCATTGGTTGCATCATTGCAAAACGAAAGCTCAACAAACACAATGGCTTCGGAAGCAAGAAGCTCGCTGGCATTGGCTTACTTGCGTTTAGGCGAAAGAAATAATTGTATTAATAACCATTCTTCCGGTTCATGTATTTTTCCTATCAATAGCACCGGCGTTTATACTGATCCTTCTTTTTCACAAAAAGCAATTGAGATGTATAAAACGATTTTGCAAAAAGATTCATTTGATTTGGCTTCAAGATGGTTATTGAATGTTGCATACATGATTATTTGAGAATATCCTCAAAAAGTACCGAAAGAATTTTTGATAAAAGGATTAGACACCGACACTTCTTCATATAAAATAAAACCTTTTACAGACATTGCCGCCAACCTAAAATTGAACACTACAAAAAATGAAGCTGGCGGAAGTATTGTTGATGATTTTAATAACGACGGATATCTTGATATCATTACTTCAAACTGGGATTTGAATGAAGGCATGCATTATTTTAAAAACAATGCAGACGGCACATTTACTGACGTTTCAGAACAATCCGGATTGAGTAAAATAAAAGGCGGGCTTAATATTTTACAAGCCGATTATAATAATGATGGCTTTAAAGATATTTTTGTTTTGCGTGGCGCATGGCTTGGCGAATATGGAAAACAGCCAAACAGTTTATTAAAAAATAATGGCGACGGAACGTTTACAGATGTAACTGTCGAAAGCGGCATATTGTCTTTTCATCCTACGCAAACTGCAACGTGGGCAGATTTTAATAATGATGGATGGGTTGATTTATTTATTGGTAATGAAACTTCAAGCCCTGATTTTCCGCATCCATCAGAATTATTTATTAATAACCATGATGGCACTTTTAAGAACGTTTCAAAAGAAGCAGGAGTGGAGTTAACAGGTTTTATGAAAGGAGTTATTGCAGGTGATTATAATAATGATGGCTGGCCGGACATTTTTATTTCTATGCTTAATGGTGGTAAAATTTTATTAAAAAACAAAGCAACAAAATCAAACATTCCTCATTTTGAAAATGCTACAACGCAAGCTAGTTTGGATAAGGATACAACCTATACTTTTCCAACATGGTTTTGGGATTATAACAATGATGGCTGGCCGGATATTTTTGTTTGCGGTTACGATTTCCAGGGATTTTTATCGAAGGTTGCTGCTGAAGATGCATTGAATATGCCAACGGGAAATGCAAGTAAAATGTATTTATACAGGAATAATAAAGATGGAACGTTTACAAATGTTTCTAAAGAAACCGGCCTTGACAGATCTATATTTTCAATGGGTTCCAACTTTGGAGATATTGATAATGATGGTTGGTTAGATATGTATTTAGGAACCGGAAATCCTGATTACAGATCGCTTATTCCAAATAAAATGTTTAAGAATATTGAAGGAAAAAAATTTGTTGATGTAACTGCTTCTTCAAGAACAGGAAACCTTCAAAAAGGCCATGGCGTTGCGTTTGCGGATATTGATAATAATGGCACGCAGGATATTTTTGTTGAAACAGGTGGTGCGTTTAAAGGCGATGCATATTATAATGCTTTCTATAAAAACCCGGGACAAAATGACAATAACTGGATAAGTATTTTATTGGAAGGCGTTCAAACAAACCGTTCTGCAATTGGCGCGCACATCATTTTAACGTTTACTGAAAATGGTATAAAAAGATCTGTTTACAGAGACGTAAATTCCGGTGGAAGTTTTGGTTGTTCTCCATTTCAAAAAGAAATTGGTATTGGTAAAGCAACTATGATAGATGAGCTATTAATAAAATGGCCAACGTCAGGAACGCAACAAATTTTTAGAAATATTCAGCCGCGCCAATTTATAAAAATAAAAGAAGGCATTAATAAAATTGAAAAGCTCGATATTAAAGTTTTGCAATTCAATCTTCAAAATGATCCGATGAAAATGATGGATGCGATGCCTGGAAAAATGTAATATTAATAATTACTAATTACAATTTATGCAGCATAAAATAACCAAGATGAATTTCATCAACGCCTGCATTTGTTACGGGTAAAATATTCAGTTTGTATTTATGTTTTAATGCAGGCGGTAAAATATCTGTTATTTCATAAGCATCGTCAACATCAATTCCATATTTATCATCCACGTGGGATGTTGCGCCTTTATAGCCAGTATGTTTATAAAAAGCAGTTTGCTTCGATTGCTGTATTGCTTCGCCTTTATGTTTGCCAACTGCCAGCATTTTATAATGAAATTCTTCGAACTCATTCACTTTATAACCACCAAGATTTATAAAAAAAAGTTTATTAATATCCGCATCCGGCGCAGGATCGCGGACATCTTTTACTTCTACGGTAATTTTATATTTGTCAACAAAATTTACTTCGCGCCAGCCATCAACATGAAGTTTTCCTTTCGCTTCCGGCCAAAAACTAATCATTTCGGGTATCAAATCTTTCGGTTCTTTTCCAACACCAAAAAAAACATCATGTTGTTCTGTGTGCCTTCCTGCCGGAGTACAACCAATCAATATCATAAAAAGTTTAACCATAATTGTTTCAATTAAATTTTCTAAATTATTAATAATATTAACGCGAATCAAAGAATTATGAACAGGTATAAACTTGTACAGTAAAATTCGTTATCTTGAATCCTGATAACCAGTTAAACATTATTTCAAGATAAAGTTTTTAGTAATTAAATTACTTCTTTAATATTCTTTTTTTAAAGAAGTTTCATTAGAACTAACGGTTATAGCCATGCGAAAAATAATCTTCTTATTAATAATTATTATTTGCGGTTGTGTTTTTATGATGCAATCCTGCCACCGTGCATCTTCTACAACGGAAGAAAATATTCCGGATGAAATCAGTTACAATTTTAATGTGCGGCCCATACTTTCAGACAAGTGTTATGCATGTCACGGCCCGGATGCAAACAAGCGCAAAGCCGGGCTGCGACTGGATATTGAGGGCGAAGCTTATAAAGCATTAAAAGATAATCCGGATGCACATGCCATTGTTCCCGGCTTTCCTGAAAAATCAGAATTGTATTTGCGCATTTCTTCTAAAGATACTTCTGAAATAATGCCGCCTGCATCAAGCAACCTTCCAGCATTATCAGAAAGTGAAATCTCTATTTTAAAGAAATGGATCAAGCAAGGCGCGAAGTATGAAAAGCACTGGGCTTTTACTTCACCAAAACAAAAACCTTTACCAGCAATTGAAAATAAAAAATGGGCGAAGAATGAGATTGATTATTTTATCTTAAATAAACTGGAACAAAAAAAATTACAACCCAATGATGAAGCTGATAAAGAACGTTTATTAAAAAGAATTTGTTTAGATATTACAGGCCTTCCGCCGTCAATTGAAATGATGGATAATTTTTTAAATGATGCTTCGCCGAATGCGTATGAAAAAATTGTTGATCAACTTTTAAAAAGCCCGGCCTATGGTGAAAAGATGGCTGTGCATTGGCTGGATCTCGCGCGCTACGCGGATTCTCACGGTTACCAGGATGATAATTTAAGAACGCAATGGCCATGGCGCGATTGGGTAATTCATGCGTTTAATGAAAATATGCCTTACGATAAATTTGTAACGTGGCAACTTGCAGGCGATTTATTACCAAACGGAACGAAAGAACAATTGCTGGCAACAGGTTTCAATCGTAACCATAAAATAACTGAAGAAGGCGGCGTTATTGATGAAGAATACCGCATTGAATATGTGACCGATCGCACAAACACTTTTGGCCGCGCATTAATCGGCGTAACGCTTGAATGTGCGCATTGCCATGATCATAAATATGATCCATTTTCTCAAAAAGAATATTACCAGGTTTTCGCATTCTTTAATAATGTTTGGGAGCGTGGATTGGAATCAACTGTTGGCGGCCCGGAAACTTATGCAAAGAAGCCATTAATGGAAATTACCAATGAAGATGTAAAAGGCATTCTTCATTTTATTAATAAAAAAGATACCAACAGGTTAATTGTTTCTGTGATGGGCGATAGTGATAAACCACGGCCAACTTATATTTTAAACCGTGGCGTGTATGATAGCCATGGCGATTCTGTTGATTTCGGAACGCCAAAAGCGATATTGCCTTTTGATAATTTTCCAAAGAACAGATTGGGCTTGGCTGAATGGTTGTTCGACAAACGAAACCCGCTGACAGCACGGGTTTTCGTTAATCAGTTGTGGCAGGAGTTTTTTGGAAGAGGCATTGTAAAAACTGCAAGTGATTTTGGAATGCAGGGAGAATTGCCATCACATCCTGAATTGTTAGATTGGTTGTCAGTTGATTTTATGGAACATAATTGGGACATAAAATATCTTGTAAAGAAAATATTAATGTCTGCAACTTATCGGCAATCATCTGTAATTTCTCCAGATAAATTAAAGGTTGATCCTGATAATATATTTTTATCTCACGGGCCAAGATTTCGTATCCAGGCAGAATTTGTCCGCGATCTTATTTTGTCCAGCAGTGGTTTATTAACAAAAACAATTGGCGGGCCAAGTGTAAAAGTTTATCAGCCTGCAGGCTTGTGGGAAGCAACAACTTCCGGCCGCGGAATATTGGCAACGTATATTCAAGACCATGGCGATAGCTTGTACAGGCGAGGCTTGTATTCATTTATAAAAAGAACTTTGCCGCCACCGGCAATGATAATTTTTGATGCAAGCAACAGGGATCAGTGTGAAATAAAACGATCAAAAACGAACACGCCATTGCAAGCTTTGGTAATGCTTAACGATCCAACAGTGCTTGAAGCATCAAGGGTTTTAGCAACAAGATTATCAACAGAACAAACAGCAACAAATGATAAAATTGCAAAAGCATTTCGTTTAATTGTTTGCAGAAAAGCAAGTGATAATGAATTAAAGATTTTAAATGATTATTATGCTGATGAATTAAAAACATTCAACGCGCAAAAAGAAGATGCAAATAAATTATTGGCTGTTGGAGAATTTCCTTCGCCTGCAAAGTTTGATAAAATTTCCGCAGCCGCATTAATGCAGGTTATCACAACAATTTACAATCTTGAAGAAACCATTACAAAATCATAAATAATGGAAAAAGAAATTATTGAAAACAGTTTAAATATTAATCGACGCAAATTTCTTTCGCAAATGAGTTTGGGTTTGGGAAGCGTTGCGCTTGGTTCATTATTAATACCAGATTTATTTAGTAAACCTGATGATGATGTATCTTCTGTAATGCTTGGTATGCCTCACTTTGCGCCGAAAGCAAAACGTGTAATTTATCTTTTTCAAAATGGCGCGCCATCGCAATTGGAATCATTTGATTACAAACCAAAGCTGCGCGAAATGGCCGGGCAAGATTTACCTGAATCAGTAAGAATGGGTCAGCGTTTAACGGGCATGTCTGCATTTCAAGCGCATTTTCCCTTGGCAGGATCTGTTTATGATTTTCAACAATATGGAAAATCGCGCGCATGGATAAGCGATCTTTTTCCGCACACCGCAAAAGTGGTTGATGATATTTGTATTATAAAAACAATGTACACCGAAGCGATTAATCATGATCCTGCATTAACTTTTTTTCAAACAGGCGCACAGCAGGGAAACCGCCCCAGCTTTGGATCGTGGATGAGTTACGGGCTTGGGAGCGAGAATAAAAATTTGCCTGCATTCTGTGTTTTATTATCGCGCGGAAAAGGAAACGGGCAAGGCGTTTATTCAAAATTATGGAGCAATGGTTTTTTAGATTCTATACACCAAGGCGTTCAATTCAGCAGTGGAGAAAACCCTGTTTTGTATTTGAATGATCATGCAGGCATTAATAAATCAGACAGAAGAAAAATGTTGGATAAGCTTGCAGAAATGAATGATATCAATTACAAACAATTTGGCGATCCTGAAATCAATACAAAAATTCAACAGTATGAAATGGCATATCGCATGCAAACTGCAGTGCCCGATATTACTGATACTTCGAAGGAGCCGGATGATATCGTAAAGTTGTATGGCCCTGATTGTTTGGTGCCGGGAACGTATGCAGCAAATTGTTTGCTTGCAAGAAAATTATCTGAGAATGGTGTTCGTTTTGTGCAATTGTATCACCAGGGTTGGGATCAACATAGCAACCTTCCGAAAGATATGCCAGGGCAAGCGAAAGATGTTGACCAGGCGTCTGCTGCATTAATAACTGATTTAAAACAAAGAGGTTTATTGGATGAAACTTTAGTGATTTGGGGCGGAGAATTTGGCCGTACAAATTATAGCCAGGGCAAATTAGAAAAAACAAATTACGGCCGCGATCATCATCCGCGTTGTTTTAGTATTTGGATGGCTGGCGGTGGAGTGAAGAGTGGAATTGTTTATGGAGAAACTGATGAGTTTGGTTACAACATTATTAAAGATGGAATTCACGTGCATGATTTTCATGCAACGTGTTTGCATTTGCTTGGATTGAACCACGAAAAACTTACGTACAAAAGCCAGGGAAGAAGATATCGTTTAACTGATTTAGCTGGGCAAGTTATTGATGGAATTATGGCGTGATTGAATTGATAATGGATAATTTATTAATTGATAATTATAATTAAGAATTAGTAATTAAATAATTATATAAATCATTGTTTGACTAGCTCTGTCATTTATGGCGCAGGTAAATTCGGCGAATGATTTATTAATAACACACAGGAAATTCAGTCAGAAAATAAATTTCAACAATCATGAATAGAAAAAAATTTATTAAGAGTTCTACTTTGCTTGCTGGCAGTTTTTATTTTACAAAAAATATTTTTGCAAAGCCGGAGCAAACAATTTATGGCCATAATAATATGCGTTATACAATGGATGCAGATTGGGGCAAACTCAATCCTGCAGAGCATCCTGTTAATGATTGTCATGAAATGGTGCAGGATGCAAAAGGCAGGATTTTATTATTAACCAATGAAACAAAAAACAATGTGCTCATCTATAATAAATCAGGAAAGCTGCTTGATTATTGGGGACATGATTTTCCCGGCGCTCACGGATTAACGTTGGTAAATGAAAACGGAACTGAATTTTTATTTGTAACCGACACAGTAAAACACCAGGTTTATAAAACAACAATGGATGGAAAAATATTATTAACGATTGATGCACCGTTAGAAACCGGTGCATATAAAAAGATTGAAGAATTTGTGCCGACAGAAACAACTGTTGATACAAACGGAGATTTTTTTATTGCTGATGGTTATGGCGCGCAATATATAATGCACTATGATAAAAACGGAAAATTGAAAAATTATTTTGGTGGAAAAGGCGAAGGCGAAATGCACTTAGACAACGCACACGGAATCGTAATCGACAGAAGAAAAGACAAACCAACTTTATTAATAACTGATCGCACGCGCAATTGTTTTAAACGTTTTACGATGAATGGAGAATTGCTTGAAACGATTCATTTACCAGGCGCATGTGTTTGTAGGCCGGTTATAAAAGATGATTATTTATATGCAGCCGTTTTGCGCTCGCCCGATTTGAGCAAGGATGGGAGCGGGTTTGTAACGATTTTAGATAAGGATAATAAAGTGGTTTCAAATATTGGCGGTAGTGAACCGGTTTATACAAACGGCGTTTTGCAACCGATGTCGCAAGCGGAAAAAATATTTAAAAACCCGCATGATGTGTGTGTTGATGATGAACATAATTTGTATGTAGCGCAATGGGCTTCAGGAAAAGTTTATCCTTATAAATTTAAAAGAGTGTGATTATAAATATGAAATAAGAAGTACGAAATACGAAGTCAAATTTTATCTTATTAATACATCGTATTTCGTACTTCTCATTTCGTACTTAAAATGCTTGTATGAATAAAACGCTGAAACGTATTGCTGAAAATTTTTTATTCGCTGCAAATATTTTCATTCTCTTCTTATTGTTGTTTGAAAATAAAATGATTTTCCCTGCATGGTTGCAATCCGTCGGCAGGATGCATCCCATGTTTTTACATTTCCCGATTGTTATTTTATTAATAGCAATGTGCATGGAATTTTTTCGCCACAAATCAACCTATTCTTCGCAGGAATTCTATCAAAATTTTACAACTTTATTTTTATTGATTGGCGCCATATCCGCTGCCATCACGGTTATTATGGGTTTGTTGTTATCAAAAGAAAATGGCTACACTGGCGATGCAGTTATGTTTCATAAATGGTTTGGCGTTGGTATTGTTTTTATCGCTTCATTTATTTATTGGGTTAGAAATAAAAATTTTTTTACGCCGCTTCTTGCAAAAATATTTTCAGTTGTCACTGTGTGTTGTATAATTATTGGTGGCCATCTTGGTGCAAATGTTACGCATGGAGAAAATTTTGTGAGCACGCCTTTTCTGTCAAAAAAAATAACAGAAAAAGCGCCGATTGAAAGAGCTGTTTTATATACAGATGTTGTACAACCCTTGCTGGCAGCCAAATGTATGAGTTGCCACAACAGTGAAAAAGCAAAAGGAAATTTATTATTAGATAATGAAGCCGACATTTTAAAAGGTGGCAAAAATGGAAAATTATTTATTCCATCAAATCCGCGAAATAGTTTATTAATAGAACGAATTAATTTACCCGAAGAAGAAAAAAAACATATGCCCTTAAGTGGCAAACCACAACTCAGCGATGATGAAAAAGAATTATTATTCCGATGGATACAAACGGGCGCTGATTTTAAAAAGAAAGTAATTGATTTACCTGAAGGTGATTCATTAAGATTAATCGCTGCAAAATTTTTAGCACCACCGCAGGAAGAAGAATTTACATTTTCACCGGCTGACGAAAAAACTATTCATTCATTAAGCAATAATTATCGTGTTGTATATCCAGTCGCTGTTGAATCTCCGGCGTTGATTGTAGATTTTTATAATAGAAAACAATTTACTTCAAAAGCCTTGGAAGAATTGAATGCTGTAAAAAAACAAATTGTAACATTGAATGTAAATAAAATGCCTGTTACAGATAATGATTTAAAAACAATAAGCCAGTTTGAAAACCTGCGCATATTAAATTTAAATTTTACAGACATTACAGGAAATGGCTTACAACAATTATCAGCATTAAAATATTTAAAAAGCCTGTCAATTTCAGGAGATAAAATTGATAATAAAAATATTGCCGTTATTAATAAAATAAAAAGTTTGAAAGAAGTTTTTGTTTGGAACACGCCATTAAAAACAGACGATATTAATGCTCTAAAAAATGAAAATAAAAATATAGTTTTTGTTGAAGGATATATTAATGATGGAAAACCAACGCAATTAAATAACCCGATTTTACTAACAACAAAATACATTTTTTCAGACACGATTCATCTTGCATTAAAACACCCAATTCCCGGAACGCAAATTCGATATACGCTTGATAACACAGACCCAGACAGTGTGTCAGTATTATATAAAGATGATTTAGTTTTAGATAAAACATTAACTTTTAAAGCACGCGCCTTTAAAGAAACATGGTTGCCAAGCGATTCTATTGTGTATGATTTTTATAAAAGTGGTTATAAACCAGACACAGTTTTTTTTGCAGATTTGCCCGCAGATAAATACAAAGCCGATGGCGCAAAATCTTTATTTGATAATAAAACCGGCGAATTAAATTTTGGTTTGGGAAAATGGATCGGCTTTCAAAAAGATATGGAAGTTTTTATGCAATTTAATAAACCCGTTAAGTTGCATTCTGTTGCATTGCACATGCTAAAAAATATTGGCGGCGATATTTATCCGCCAACATTAATACAGGTTTGGGGTGGCATTAATAAAACGCATTTGAAATTATTACAAACAATAAAACCGATAATGCCAGGCAATGGCGATATTTCATCTTTATTTTTAGAAGAATGTAAATTTGCTCCAACAAATATTGGCTATATAAAAATTATCGCCACAAGTGTAAAAAACGTACCCAAGTTTGGAACTTCACCAAACAAAAAAGGCTGGATTTTTACTGATGAAATTTTTCTTAATTAAAAAATAAAAAAGCGTTTACTTCATTTTTTTACTGAAAATTTTAATGATTGTTAATTTCGTGCAACAAATCGGCTAGCTCGTTTGTCTGTATATTGTTGCATTATTATTATTAACTAACTGACATCACATGAGAAAATTATTACTCTGCATAGGGTTATCCCTTTGCACGTTTGTTTTTGCTTTCGCACAAACTATTGATCTCTCCGGAAAAATTACAGACGCGAAAGACAACTCTCCATTATCCGGCGTTACAATAACTTCCAAAGGCTCAAAGGCTCATGCTATTACTGGCACTGATGGAAGCTTTACAATTAAAATAAATTCAAAAGCAAAATCGCTTCACATATCTTATATTGGATATGATGAAAAAGATGTTGTTGTAGGAACAGAAAGTACCATTAATATTTCTTTACAAGCTTCGCAAAAAGCTTTGAATGAAGTGGTAGTTGTTGGTTATGGTAAAGCACTTAAAAAAGATATTACCGGATCAATTTCGAACCTTGCAGCAAAGGATGTTGAAAATTTTCCTGAGCCAAGTTTTGAATCTGCCATACAGGGTAAGGCGCCCGGCGTTGTTGTTTCTTCAGGTAGTGGAAAGTTAGGACAAGCTATACAAATAAATATTCGTGGTATATCTTCTATATCCGCGAGCAGCCAGCCTTTATACGTTGTTGATGGTTTGCCGATTACTACCGCAAGTATGTCTGATGGAACCAATGATAATACCAATCCTGTTGCAGATATTAATCCGGATGATATCGAGTCTGTGCAGATTTTAAAAGATGCATCGGCTGCTGCAATTTATGGCGCGCGTGCTGCGAATGGAGTGGTATTAATCACCACAAAAAAAGGAAAGGCAGGGCAAAAAACAATTGTTGAATTAAACACAAGCCATGGAGTTAGCAATCCTGCAAGAAAAATTCATTTTTTAAATGCAAAACAATATGTTGGTTTAATTGAACAATCTGCTATTAATGATGGCACGTATGATTTTAATAATGGCATCACAGGTTATGGTTCTTTGAGCGATGCAGTTACAGATTTTCAAACGAATGTTTATGAACCTGTGCTCGATCAGTTTTCATTGGGAACTGACTGGAGAAATGGCGCGGTGAATACTAACTGGCAAAATGCTTTGTTTGAAAAAAATGCGCCGAATAACCAGGTTAATGTTTCCGTAACAGGCGGAAGCGATAAAACGCGTTTCTTTATTTCAGGTTTTTATAATACGCAGGATGCCATTGTTATTAATAATAAATTCAGCCGTTATGGAACTAGGTTTAATATAGATCATAATGTGTCTGACAAATTGGTTTTTGGTTTAAACCTTGCTGTTGACAGATCGCAATTAAACAGGATTACAAATGATGACGCGTTTTCTACTCCTGGACAATTGGTTGCACAGTTACCAATTTCTCCATTAATAGATCCATCAACAGGTTTACCAAATAAACAAACATTATATCCGAGCGGAATTTATGATGCGTTATATGACTTCGATCACCAGGTAACTTTCAGAACTATTGGAAATGCTTATGCCAATTTAAAAATTCTTCCTTCATTATCTTTTCAATCAGAAATTGGTGCCGATATTTTGAACCTTAATGAAAATGAATTTGAAGGTAAAGAATCGCAAGATGGCGGCGGCGTTGGAAGAGGAAGCACAGTTATTTCACAAAGTGTTTCTCTCAATACAAATAATTATTTCACATTTACGCCGCGCATTAATGATGACAGCAAACTAAATGTGGTTGCGGGCATGAGTTATTTGCAAAATGATTACCAGCATACATTCGGCCAAGGCGAGCAATATCCTTCTGATGCAGTTAAAAATTTATCAGGCGCAACAAGTATTACTGGCGCATCTACTACCAACAGCAGATATACTTTTTTATCTTATTTTTTAAGAGCGAGTTATACTTTTCATGATAAATATTTAATATCAGCAAGCGACAGGATCGACGGCTCATCAAGGTTTGGGCCGCAAAGCCGTTATGGAAATTTTCCTGCTGCATCACTCGGATGGATTTTGTCTGAAGAAAATTTTTTGAAAGATTCACGCGCATTAAGCTTTTTAAAATTGCGTGTTAGTTATGGCTTGACAGGAAATTCAGAAATTGGGGAACAACAATTCCGTTCTTTATACAGCGTTGCAAATTATCCCAACCTTCCTGGTTTTACGCCAACACAATTGGCAAACCCTGATTTGAAATGGGAAAAAAGTAAACAAACAGATATCGGTTTGGATTATGGTTTCTTAAAAAACCGCATTACCGGCGAAATAGATTATTATAAAAAACACAGCACTGATTTATTATTGAATACAAATATTCCGCTTACAACCGGTTATGCATCCATCTATCAAAATTTGGGTTCGATGGATAACAGTGGTTATGAATTTTCAATTACTTCAAGAAATTTAGATGGTGGATTTAAATGGACAACTTCATTTAATATAGCTTATAATAAAAATAAAGTTGGCAATATACAAGGGCAAATTATACAAAGCGCCGATGCATTATTAAGAGCGCAACAAGGCTCGCCGATTGGATCATTTTACATGCAAAAATTTCTTGGTGTTGATCCGCAAACAGGCGATGCATTATATGCAGATCCAACTGGTAAACCTACAAATGATTATGAAAGTGCAGGAAGATTTATTGTAGGAAAATACACGCCTGATTTTACAGGAGGTTTCACCAACAGCTTTGCCTGGAAAGGGTTTGACCTTTCTGTATTTTTCTATTTTGTTACCGGCAATAAAGTTTATAATGCAGCCGGCCGATTTATGGATGATGGTTTTTATAATGGTTTTGATAATCAAATGACAGAAGAATTAAACTCATGGAAAAACCCGGGAGATAAAACAAATGTTCCGCGTGCAGGATATTATTATGGTTCTGGTGCAAGCAATTCTACAAGATGGTTATACAAAGGCGATTATTTGAGATTGAAGAATCTGACACTTGGTTATAATATTCCAAAATCAGTGACATCATCACTTAAAATTTCATCTGCACGTTTTTATGTTAGCGGAGTAAATTTATTAACGTTCACAAAATATCCCGGCGATCCGGAAGTGAATACAAATGTTGTTAGCAACATTGCAGGCGGCGAAGATTTTTATACCATTCCGCAGGCAAAAACATTTACTGTTGGCTTAAATGTTAAGTTTTAAAAACCATATCCGTTTACATTAAATAATTACAAAATGAAAAAGTTATTAATAACCATTTTTATATTTCCTGCTATCTTTTTTATAATGCCTTCTTGTAATAAAAAACTGGAAGTGCTTCCGCAAAACAGTTTAACGCCTGATCAAATTAAAACATCATCTGATGTAGAAGCTGTGCTTTTTGGCGGTTATGAAACCTTGCAAAATTATGGCGCATTTGGTGAGCAGTTTATATTAGTTCCAGATTTGCTTGCTGCAGATTCACAGGTAAATTGGGTAGGAACTTATCCTGAATACAAGGATATAGAATTTAAAAGAGCAATCAGCACTAACTATGTTGCTGGTACTATTTGGGCCAATGCATACAAAGCAATTGATATTGCAAATACGGTTATTGATAAAATAAATATTGTTGATACAGCAGATCAGGCAACCATTCAGGGTGAAGCATTGTTCATTCGCGGAACAGTTTATTTTGAATTGGTCGGCATTTATGGAAAACCATATTCGGATGGAAATGCGGCAACAAACCTTGGCGTTCCATTGGTTTTGCTGCCAACATACGCATACGATTCTGTAAAAAATAAACCAGCAAGAGCAAGTGTTGCGGATATATACAAACAAATTATTTCTGACTTAACAACGGCTGTTTCAAAATTACCTTCCAGCAATGCAAATTTTCGCGCCGATGTATACAGTGCAAAAGCAATTCTTTCTCGCGTTTATTTAAACATGCAGGATTATGTAAATGCTGCAACGCAGGCGAATGATGTTATTAATTCAGGAAATTTTTCTTTAAATCCTTCTTATGATAAAGCATTTAATAATAATGCAAATTCATCAGAAGATATTTTTGCAATACAACAAACAACGCAAAGCAATGCCGGCACAAGCAACCAGGGCATTGTTACATTTTATGCGCCGCAGCCTTTGGGCAGGGGAGATGCACAAATTGATGATGGCTATTTTACTTTTTTCGACAGCCTTGATTTTCGCGGAAAATTTGTAACTGCCGGAACAAGCATTTCTGGTTTTGATGGAAATTATCCAAACAAATGGTCGCAGTTTTATAAAACAATTCCTGTAGTCCGCCTGGCAGAAATGTATTTAACAAGAGGCGAAGCAAATTTATTATCAAATGGAAATATTGGAAGTGTTGCGCCGATTGATGACATTAATATAGTTAGAAAACGTGCAAATGCAATTGCTTTTACAAGCGCTCCTACAAGTGCTGATTTTGTTGATGAACGCTTTCGCGAATTAGGATTTGAAGGCGATCGCGTTTGGACTTTAAAGCGTTTGAAATTAAATGTTGATGGTTATAATTATGATGATGGAAAATTAATATTACCAATTCCACAAACTGAAATTGATGTAAATAAAAATCTCGTTCAAAACGACGGTTATTAATAATGCATCAATAAAACGTGCGCTATTCAAAAAAAACTTCAACCTTCGCGTTGGAGTTTTTTTTATTAATAATCTTTTAAATTTTTTATCGAACATGAAAAAAATATTTTCATTTCTATCATTAATTTCAATTTATAATTTTTCATTTTCACAAAATGTAATAAAAAGAACAATGAAACCTGCTGATGTTTTCAGGTTTCAAAGTATTAATGATTTACAAGTTTCACCAGAAGGAAATTGGGTTGCCTATACAATATCATCTGTCGATTCTATAAAAGATAAATCCATTTCACACATATGGATGAGCAATTGGGAAGGCACTGCTTCATTGCAATTAACCAATGGAGATGATGGCGATGAAACGCCGCGCTGGAGCCCGGACGGAAAATATTTATCTTTTATTTCTACAAGGCAAACCAATGATGAAAGCCAGTTGTGGTTAATAGATCGCCGCGGTGGCGAAGGGCAAAAATTATTTTCTGTAAAAGGTAAAATGACAGATTATGCATGGAGCCCGGACAGTAAAAAAATTGTGCTTTCCATTGCAGATCCAAATTATGCGGATACTGCAAAATCAAAAATCCGCAAACCGTTTGTGATTGATCGTTTTCATTTTAAACAAGATGTAGAAGGATATTTAGACAGTGGCAGCACGCATTTATATTTATATGATTTTGCAACAAAAAAAATTGACACATTAACGCGCGGCATTTATAAAGAATCAATGCCAACATGGAACCCGCAAAGCAATAAAATCGCTTTCGTAAGCAACCGTTCTGTTAATCCCGATCAAACTGATAATGATGATATTTTTATTATTGAAACAAATGGCAATGCACAACCTAAAAAAATAACTACATGGAAGGGCGGCGATAATAATCCTGTTTGGAGCCCTGATGGAAAATATATTGCTTACCTGCAAACGACAAGTGAAGAAAATTTTACGATGTATGGCCACACTATGCTGGCAATAATTTCGGAAGATGGATCAACAACAAAGTTATTATCACAAAAACTTGATCGCCCTGTAAGAAGCCCAAAATGGAGCAAGGACGGGCATTCTATTGCAGTGATTGTTTCCGACGACAGGCAATCTTATCCTGTTGTATATAATATCGAAAATGGTTCCATGAAAAAATTGGCTGAATGCGATTGCAGTTATAGTGAAATTGATAATCGGCTTTCAGATGATTGGGCAGCATTAATGAGCACGCCACAAATTCCTGCAGAGGTTTATAAATTATCAAATAATAATCCTGTACGAATTACGCATGTGCAGGATAGTTTTTTAGCGCCGCTATCCATTGTAAAAGTGGAAGGCTTTAAATCAAAAAGTAAAGACGGAACATCAATCTCCGGGATTTTATATACGCCAGCTAATGCTGAAGTAAATAAAAAATTACCATTAATATTATTTATTCATGGCGGGCCTGTTGGACAAGATGAATATGAATTTGATTTTACAAGGCAAATGCTTTCTGCCGCCGGCTATGCAGTTGCTGCCATAAATTATCGCGGAAGCAACGGGCGTGGCGTTGCATTTACAAGAAGCATTTTTGCAGATTGGGGAAATAAAGAAGTAATGGATATAAGAGGCGCTACAGATTATTTAATTGCAAAAGGAATTGCAGATTCTGCAAAGCTTGGTATCGCAGGATGGAGTTATGGCGGCATATTAACCGACTACACAATTGCAACTGACACTCGCTTCAAAGCCGCGTCCAGCGGGGCTGGCAGCGCATTGCAATTAAGTATGTACGGTGTTGATGAATATGTAAATCAATATAACAATGAGTTGGGAACACCATGGACGCATCTCGATAAATGGTTAAAATTATCTTATCCATTTTTAAAAGCAGATCGCATTCATACACCAACTTTATTCATGGCTTCGCAAAGCGATTTTAATGTGCCTGCAGTTGGTGCCGAACAAATGTACCAGGCATTAAGAACAATAGGAATTGCAACACAGCTTGTAATTTATCCATCACAATTTCATGAAATAACAGTGCCAAGTTATTTGGTTGATCGTTACCAACGTTGGATAAATTGGTTTGATAAATATTTAAAATAATTTTACCACAACAATTATTAATGCAAGCAATTCCGCACCGCTATTTTATTTTACACAAACCATACAATATGGTTTCGCAATTTGTGAGTTCGCATGATGTGCGTTTGCTGGGAGATTTAAATATTGATTTTCCCGATGGCATTCACGCAATAGGCAGGCTGGACAACAACTCTGAAGGTTTATTAATATTAACAACGAATAAAAAAGTAACCAAATTATTATTCGAAAGTAAAACGCCACACAAAAGAACTTATCTCGTGCAGGTAAAAAATATTGTGAGCGATGAAAGCCTCGAACAGTTACGAAAAGGAATTTCTATTCAAATAAAAAATGATGTTGAATACATTGCCATCCCATCATCCGTAGAAATTATTAATGATCCCGAAAAAATATTTTCAATCGATAAAAGCATTTTTTCTTATTATCCATTCACATGGTTATTAATAACATTAACCGAAGGAAAATTTCACCAGGTACGCAAAATGGTTGCAGCAATAAAACACCGCTGCAACCGCTTAATCCGCATTTCAATCGAAGAAATTAAATTAGAAAAATTATCGCCCGGAGAAATTATGGAAATGGATGAAAAAGATTTTTTCGAAAAATTAAAAATCCTGAATTATTAATGATAATTCAGGATTCATTTTATACTAAATAATTAAGATTAATTTTTCTTTTCCTTTCCGCCGCCATCTTCTGTTTTTTTGCAGCAGGTTGGTAATTTTTTATACGCTTCTGCATCGGCGGTAACATCGTCTGCGTCATAACCTGCGTTGGCTATGGCAGTTTTTACATTTTCTATTGTAGTGCGATCATTAATAAATGTAACTTTTGTGGTTTTATGTTTATAGTCTACCACAACTTTTTCAACGCCATCTTCTCTGCTCAAATATTTTTCGATGCGTTCTTTACATTCCTGGCATTGCACGGTTGGCGTTTTTATTGTTGCAATTGTTATTGCACCTTTTTTTACAACCTGCGCTGTTGCTGCCGCCGAAAAACTTATTAATACAAGCAATAATAATTTTATTTTTTTCATGATTAATTTTTTATGAATAATAAATTTACAAAACTCCTTTCCAGTTTGCAGGATCTTCTTTCCACTTTAACAAAATATCTTTTTGCTCTGCCGTTACAATATTTTTTTCAATCGCAAGGCTTATTAATGTTTCGTAATTCGTTAATGATTTAAATGGAACGCCAGATTTTTCAAACGCTACATCTGCAACTTTAAATCCATAATTAAAAATAGAAACCATTCCAATCACATTAACGCCTGCATTTTTCAAAACATCTACCACCTGCAAACTGCTTTTGCCGGTTGATATCAAATCTTCTATAACAATTGTTTTTTGTCCTTGTTCAAAGTAACCTTCAATTTGATTTCCCAATCCATGTTCCTTCGGTTTTGGGCGAACATAAATATAGGGCAACTTCAATTGATCCGCAGCCATCGCGCCCCACGCGATGCCCGCAGTTGCAACGCCAGCAAGCATTTCAGCGTCGGGGAAATTGTTCAAAAATAATATTGCTCATTTCTGATTTTATAAATTCGCGCACATAAGGAAATGAAAGTACTTTTCTATTATCACAATAAATCGGGCTCTTCCAACCCGAAGCCCATGTAAAAGGTTCGTTCGCATTTAGTTTGATTGCATTAACCTGCAACAATTTTTCAGCAACAGCTTTTTCATTTGTCATGCTGCGAAAATAAAGAATTTGCATTCAAGAAACAAGGTTCAAGAATCAAGAATCAAGCAACAAGTTTCAAGGAACAAGAATTTAAAATCCAAAAAACAAATTCCAAAAAACAAGTTTAAGAATTAAAGTACAAAAATCAAGAAACAAGATTCAAGAATTAAGAATACAAATGATGAAACTTTGTTTCAAAAAAATTTTGGATATTGTTTTTTGGACATTGGACATTACTTTGATTCTTGTACCTTGTTCCTTGATTTCTTGTTTCTTGATTCCTGATTTGTAAACCTTGAATTCTTAAAAATTATGTACATAAAAATTTACTTCAACGACAAGCCGCTTTTTTTGTGTGATGAAATGAATGATGAAATAAAAAATTATGCAAAGCATGATGATGCCATTTTTATTGATGAGTTTTCAAATGCTTCCGTTAATTCTATGATACATGAAATGAATTTGGAAAAAGTGCATGCAGGAATTTTTTTACATAACAATCTGGATGAATTAAAAAAAGCATTCTGGAAAAAATTTTTATTAATAAAAGCTGGTGGTGGTTTGGTGCAAAATGAAAATGATGAAGTGCTTTTTATTTTTCGCAGAAACAAATGGGATTTGCCAAAAGGAAAATTAGATGATGGCGAAACCATTGAGCAGTGCGCGCTCCGCGAGGTTGAAGAAGAAACTGGATTGACAAATGTGCTGCTGAAAAAATTATTATTAATAACCAATCACACATACAACGAAAACGGAAAGTACATTTTAAAAGAAACGTATTGGTATAAAATGAAAGGCACTTCCACACAATCATTAATACCGCAGGCAGAAGAACAAATCACGGAAATAAAATGGATAACGGAACATGAAATTTCAACATTAATAAAAAAAACTTATCCGTCAATTGTTGATGTGTTGAATGCGGGAGGGTTTTATTAAGTATGAAGTATGAGTTGTGAAGTATGGGTTATGAGTTATGAGTGTTGTTATTAATAAGTTCAGCAATAAACTATTTTGTATAAAATTTATTGAATCATAAATCAAATTTTATAAATCAAAATCACAAACCGTTTTCAGGATTTTTTCTTTTTAAAACAGCAACAGTTAAGCGGCTTACACAAACTAATTTTTCCTGTTCATTATAAATTTTTATATCCCACACATGCGTTGTGCCGCCAAGATGTAAACCAATCGCAGTGGCAAAAACAAAACCTTCTTTCACGGCGCGGATATGGTTTGCATTAATCTCCATGCCAACGCAATAAAAATTATTCGGATCAATTACAAGCGCAGAACCAACGCTGCCAACAGTTTCAGCGAGTGTTGCAGACGCACCTCCATGCAACAATCCGTATGGCTGTTGCGTTCGGTGATCGACAGGCATTTTTGCTTTCAGATAATTTTCTCCGATTTCTGTAAATTCAATACCAATATATTCGCCCATTGTATTTTTACTAATCGGCTTCACATCTTCAATACTAATTGATTTATTAAACCAGACAGACATAATTATTTTTTTTCTGTTAATGACGCAGCAACTACATCAGGCAAAAATTGTTTCACATTTCCACCATTGCGCAACACATCGCGCACAAGTGTTGAAGCAACAGAAGTAAATTGCGGAAGGCAGGTGAGAAAAATTGTTTCAATATTATTATCCAAACTCCTGTTCATATCTGCAATGGCTTTTTCATATTCAAAATCGTTTACGTAACGTATTCCTCTTAATATAAAATTTGCGCCAACCTGTTTGCAACAATTCACCGTTAATCCATCATACACAACTGCATGAACTTTTGGATTGTCTTTATAAATTTCTTTCGTCCACTCCAGTCTTTGTTCTTCAGAATACATTGGCGCTTTATTAGAATTGCGCCCGATACCGATTATTAATTTATCAAACAAAGAAAGAGAACGGTTAATAATATCAAGATGCCCGATAGTAATCGGATCAAAAGTTCCTGGAAAAAGTGCAATGCGCTCCATGAAGATTTTAAATTAGAAATACAAAGTACGAAATAGGAATGTAAGTATGAACTATAAACTATGAAGTATAAATTTGAAATTATTATTACTTGTTCATACTTCTTACTTCGTACTAATTCTGTTCTGATTTTCCGCCGGCTAATAAATATAAAACAGCCATGCGAACTGCAACACCATTTTCTACTTGTTGAAGTATGATTGATTGTTTACTGTCTGCAGCATCACTGTCTATTTCCACGCCGCGATTTATTGGACCGGGATGCATGATGATAATTTCTTTATCTAAACTATCCAACAATCTTTTATTAACGCCATAAGCCAAACTGTATTCGCGGAGTGAAGAAAATAAAACCTGGTTTTGTCTTTCGAGTTGTATGCGCAATACGTTTGCAACATCGCACCATTGCAATGCTTTTTTAAGATCATATTCAACACGCACATCAAAAGCTTCTTTCATGTATTTTGGAATAAGCGTGGGAGGGCCGGCAACAGTAACTTCTGCACCCATTTTTTTTAGTAAATAAATATTGCTTAATGCAACGCGCGAATGCATTATATCGCCAATAATCGCAATTTTTTTTCCTTCGAGCGTTCCCAGTTTTTCACGGATTGAAAATGCATCAAGCAATGCTTGCGTTGGATGTTCATTAATACCATCACCAGCATTTACAATTGCCGCAGGAATATGTTTTGCCAAAAAATGCGGCGCGCCGCTTGCGCTGTGGCGCATCACCACCATATCCACTTTCATGGATAAAATATTATTCACCGTATCCAATAATGATTCGCCTTTTGAAACGGAAGACGCAGATGCGGTAAAATTAATTGTATCCGCAGATAACCTTTTTTCGGCGAGCTCGAATGAGATACGTGTGCGCGTGGAGTTTTCAAAAAAAAGATTAACGATAGTTACATCACGAAGTGTGGGAACTTTCTTAATCGGCCTTTGTAAAACTTCCTTGAATTGTGTGGCAGTATCTAAAATAGTCTGTATGTCGGATGACTTAAGATCTCTAATGCCAAGAAGATGTTTTGTACTCAGTTGCATTAAAAAGCAAAGCTAATGGCTAAATATCATATTCCAAAAACAAATTCAAAATCCAAAAAACAAATTCCAATATCCAAAAGAGAAATTTAGTTTATGATAAAATCCGATTGATTATTCAAGTTTTAATAATATTGCTGAAAATATTTTTCTTAACTGATCAGCTTCATCAATCAATTTTAATCTTTCCGTTTCAAGTTGTGAATTAGTCGTTTCAATATGAAATAATTTTAGCCAATGAATTGTTTCTTTTGCTTCTTTTCGCGAAATCCTGATGCGCATTTTTAAATCAGCTTTTCCAAGATTTTCATTTGCTTCAATATAATTTGCACCAATTGAACCGCTCGATCGAACGACTTGTTTTATATCTTCCTGATTAATAATATCCCATTTAAGTTTTCTGCAAAACACTCTTATGTTTTTTGCAAAAATTAAAGATCTCCCTTCTAATTCCGCAGACATATTTTTACATCTTTTGAAAATTAAATTTTATATTCAAAACCTTGGGCATTGTTTTTTGGACATTGGGTTTTATTCGAAAACTATAAAAGTTCAACCATATCAACTCCCTCATTTTCTTTCCAAAAAACTTTTACTTTTTGTGAGATGATGGAATCAATTGATTTGCCTGTATAATCAGACTGGATGGGCAATTGGCGGCTAAATCTTCTGTCTATTAATACACACAATTCTACTTTTGCAGGTCGGCCAAAATCCTGCAATGCATCTAATGCTGCACGGATTGTTCTGCCGGTGTATAATACATCATCTATTAATATCACATTTTTATTTTCTATAGAAAAAGAAATATCTGTTTGATTAAGTTGATGCAAACCTTGCCGCACATCATCACGATAGAAGGTGATATCTAACTTGCCATATTTTATTTTATCCGCAGCAACTTGTTTTTTTAATTCATCAACAATGCGGTTGGAAAAATAAATACCGCGTGGCTGCAAGCCAATAATAACGGTATTCTCCAGCTCAATATGATTTTCTAATATTTGATGGATTAACCGCTGAATAGTGATTGATAATTGTTGTTCGTTCAGGATTGTTTTCAAACAAAAATATTTTTATAAAAATAAGAAATTGTGTGAACCGTAATTGATATGATTTTTTTAAAAAGAATAGCTGCAATTGATTTTGCAGCTATTAATAAAATTTTTTTCTTTTAAAATGCAATTTATTCCTCAGCCAAAAAAGGATATTTGTAATCAGTTGGTGGGTTAAATGTTTCTTTAATTGTTCTTGCACTTAACCAGCGATAAAGATTTAAAATTGATCCGGCTTTATCATTTGTTCCGCTTGCACGTGCTCCGCCAAATGGCTGCTGGCCTACAACTGCGCCGGTTGGCTTATCATTAATATAAAAATTTCCGGCAGCATTTCTAAGTTTATTTGTTGCAAGTTCAACGGCATTTCTATCTTGAGAAATAACTGCGCCGGTTAATGCATAAGGAGAGGTTTCATCAATGAGTTCCAATGTTTTTTCAAAATCATTTGCAGGATAAATGTATACTGATAACACCGGGCCGAAAATTTCTTCGCACATCGTTACATACTTTGGATCTTTTGTTTCTATAACCGTTGGTTCAACAAAATATCCTTTTGATTTATCACAATTTCCACCGGCCCAAATATTTACGCCGTCATCTTTTTTTGCATTATCAATGTATGTTTTTATTTTAGTGAACGAACGTTCATCTATAACTGCATTAATAAAATTGCTGAAATTTTCCACCGTTCCCATCTTCATAGTATTTATTCCAGCAATCATTTTTGCCTTTACATCTTCCGCAATATTATCAGGAATATATGCGCGTGATGCAGCAGAACATTTTTGTCCCTGGTATTCAAAAGCGCCGCGCAATAATGCAGTTGCAATTACATCTGCATCTGCACTTTTATGGGCCACAACAAAATCTTTTCCACCTGTTTCACCAACAATTCTTGGATACGTTCTATACTTTGGTAAATTTTTTCCAATTATTTCCCAAATATTATTAAACACATTTGTAGAACCTGTAAAATGTATTCCTGCAAATTCGCGATGATTAAAACATACGTTTCCCAAATGCGGGCCATCAACATAAATGAGATTTATAACACCATCAGGCAAGCCAGCTTCTTTCAACACTTTCATAAACATATATGCGCTGAAAACCTGTGTGTTCGCGGGTTTCCACACAACTACATTTCCGCACATTGCTGCTGAAGATGGCAAATTTCCACCGATGGCTGTAAAATTAAATGGCGTAATGGCGAGCACAAATCCTTCCAACGGACGAAACTCCAACCGGTTGTGCACGCCAGTTCCGCTGATTGGTTGTTGCTTATAAATTTCACTTAAAAAGTGAACATTAAAACGCAAAAAATCTATTATCTCACATGCGGAATCAATCTCTGCCTGGTAAGCATTTTTGCTTTGACCGAGCATGGTTGAACCATTCATGTACGGGCGATATTTTGTTGCAATTAAATCAGCAGCTTTTAAAAAAATATTTGCGCGGTTTTCCCAACTCATCGAAGCCCAATTATCTTTTGCTTTTAATGCTGCATCAATCGCTTGCTTCACATGTTCTTCATCACCAAAATGAAAGTGCCCGATTGTATGTGCAATTTCATGCGGCGGATTTATTTCAATTTTATTATTCGTGCGCACTTCTTTATCACCAATAAACATTGGTATATCGTGATGCACACTTTTTAATTCTTTTAAAGTTTTCTTTAATAACTCTTTTTCTTTTGAACCCGGCGCGTAATTTAATACGGGTTCATTTGTTGGCAACGGGTAACTAAAATATCCAAGGCTCATAAATTTTTATTTATAGTTGATACCAATTATTCTAAATCCGTTTGGCGTTTGCGAAAACCACAAATTTCCTTTGCCAATCATGGCGCCGGAATTGTTGCGAAAAATCTGTCGGAGCTTTTGTTCTTTCAATGCAGATTTTACTTTATTATTAAAGTACAAATCATAGTTAATCAAAAAATCTTTTTTGTTTTTCACTGGCGGATTGTGCATTGGATAACCAATCACAGAAGCAACGCTGTCTTTTTGATTATTAATAACCCAGTGCTGCAAACGTTTTATAAAATGTTTAAATGCAATCGGGCTATCAATTCCCGCAACTTTCCATGAAGCAGTTTTGCTGCCGTCAGAAAAAATAGAATCATCCTGCAACTCATCTGTGTTTAAAGAATACGGATCTTTTGGGTCAACAGGAACGCTTTTAATAACCACACTGCTTGTATCAATAATATCAACCGGCGTATCCATTTTTTGTTCCGCAGTTTTATCAGATGCATTGTTGCAACCAATAACGCTTACAATAATAACTGATGAAACAAAAAGGCTTGTAAAAAATTTCCCTCTCATTTTTTAATTAAAATATAAAAACAATTTATTAATAAAATTTCTGTCAACTGTAAATTGTTAACTATTCTCTTCTTCTTTTTCATTCATCAAATACGCTTTAATAAATCCATCGAGTTCACCATCCATTACTGGTTGAATATTCCCAACTTCATAATCCGTACGATGATCTTTAATCATTTTATACGGATGAAAAACATACGAACGAATTTGTGAACCCCATTCTATTTTTTTCTTGCTTGCATTGTTTGCGTTCTTAATCGCTTCGCGTTTGCGCATTTCTTCTTCATACAAACGGCTCTTCAGCATCGTCATTGCTTTCTCTCTGTTTTCGCCTTGCGTGCGCGCTTGCTGGCATTCAACTATAATACCGCTTGGCTTGTGAGTGAGGCGCACAGCGGTTTCTACCTTGTTTACATTTTGTCCGCCGGCACCGCCGCTTCTAAAAAATGCCCATTCAATATCAGCCGGATTTACTTCAATTTGTATCGTATCATCTATTAATGGATACACATACACGCTCGCAAAAGATGTATGTCTTCTTGCATTGCTATCAAACGGAGAAATGCGCACGAGCCGGTGAACACCGCTTTCTGCTTTCAAAAAACCAAAAGCAAACGGGCCATCAAATTGCATCGTTGCACTTTTTATTCCCGCAGCTTCACCTTGTTGAATATCTAATTCACTCACGCTCCATCCTTGCTTTTCGCCATACATTCTGTACATGCGCATCAGCATCTCGGCCCAATCCTGGCTTTCCGTTCCGCCCGCGCCACTGTTGATTTGTACGATGCCCGGCAATTCATCTTCCGGTTGGTTAAGCGTGCTTTTAAATTCTGCTTCTTCTATTAATGCAAGGGCTTTTGTGTGTGCTTCTTTTGTTTCTTCTTCGGTGCCTTCGCCCGCTTTCCAAAAATCAAAAAGCACAGCAAAATCTTCTACAGCCGATTCAACGGACTCATAGAGTTTCACCCAATATTCATTAACCTTAATGTTTTTAAGAATTTCTGTTGCGCGCTTATTATCATCCCAAAAGCCGGGGCTCAGCGAGAGTTGTTTGTCTTCATTGATTTTATATTGACGGTTAGCGACGTCAAAGAAACCTCCTCAGGACGGCAACGCGATCCCTCATAACCTTAATCTGTTCTTGTGTCATAGCTGCAAATATAAAAGAAACTTGCGAGTTTAAATTGCGCAGTTTATGTAACCGGCATTTGATTAATAATTGATCATCGTTGCGTCGCACACTTGTACCGCATCGCAGTGATGAGCATATTTTTATTTCGAGTTTATATTTCTCTAAAATTTGTTAATAAAAAAAATCCACGTTCTCGCAAAATGTTTATTAATAAAAAAATAAAGTCAACTCGTTCATTCAAAACCATTAAATGATTTTTTACAATCAGTCTGTGTAATAAAATTATTATTCAAATAAAATTCTATTAATAAAATGTTTTTATAGAACATGAAACAAAAACTTCACTTCTAATTTATTAATGCAAAAACCACCTTTCGGTGGCTTTGCTGTTACCATTTAATTTCTAATTTACTGTATGTAAGACCCCTCAAACATACACAGCAAGTGTTGTTGTGTTGCTGTTACAACTTAATTATTCTTCCTGTGTATATAATTGTATTGTTTCTTATTATCGTTACTGTATAAACTCCTGTTGCAAACGACTGCACATTAATTGGTATTACCTGCCGCAGGTTTGGTGAAATTGTTCTTATTAATAAACCTGCATTATCATATACTTTAATAACCATATCGCTTGTTGCAGCTTTTGGTAATTTAAGCTGCACAATTGTTGATGTTGGCACCGGATATATTTTCACATTTTTGCCAAACTCATCAATAAAGGTTACTGATTTCACATCGCTATAGTTTGCATTTCCGTGATCATCAATCATACGCAACCTGTAATAATGCACGCCGATCGAAGGGTTATCATGATACCATGTGTAACTAAGCGATATATTATTACTTTGCTGCGCGGCAACCTGCCCGATTGATAAAAATGTAATCGCACCATCATCACTATGTTCAATAATAAAATTGCGCGCGTTCGAATTTGCCGGAGTTTGCCAATCAAGTTTTGAATTGTTTCCAACTGCAGTTGCATTAAAACTTAATAATTGAACAGCAAGCGCAGTAATGCGAAACGGCATTATTACAGTTGCAGGCGCGCTCGGCACGCCGGCAGAATCTACTTCACTATATGCAAAAGTTAATGTCACTGCGCTATCAACAGGATCAACAGTTAATAATGCAGGATTATAATTTGAAATAGTTTGTCCAGCATTAACCGCTGTGCCATTATAATATAACGTTCCATTAGTTGGCAGTGTATCTATAATAATAATGTTGGTGCCACTAGTTCCATTGTAAGTTCCATCTTCAGGATCTTTTCCGGTTAATGCAGGAACTGTTACCTGCGCTGTTCCGCCGGGGTTCATCTGTGGCGCGGTGGTGGTATCATTGGCTGTCGGAGGATAATTTATACCAAAGTTTGCATTATTAATATTTGATCCCATAATGGAAACAGGCAACAATCCGTTAACAGCGCCATCACTGCCCGGCGCAGCGCCGATATTTTCTCCGGTGTTTAACCATGTAGGTGGCAATTGCGTTGCAGGCGCTAAAGTACCGACAGTTCCCTGGTTGGTACTTAGTTGCAATACATCGTTACCAACATTTAAATTTGATAAGGTATAAGAGCCATCACTATTTACAGGCGTTGTTGCAACCACGTTTCCATTTGAATCAAGCAAATTAATATACAATTGCATACCAGATGGCTGGCTTATCCCGGTTCCATTTACTGTATTGTCAGACAATCCGTTTCCATCATCAAAAACATTACCGGTAAGGTTTGTTAATAAACTCTGGCCACAATTTGCACTGTTTAATATCACGTTTACTTTACGGGTAATGCATCCTCCAATTGTTATAAGGCATTGATAAAATCCGTCTGCATCACTTGTGTATGATGGAAAACTAATTTCCCTTTGGGTTGAAATTGCTACACCGTTTTTTGTCCACTGATACGTTGCATTAATCATATCAGGCACACCAAGTGTATAAGGTTGCCCGATACAAGGTTCACTGGTAAATTCTTCCGTTATTGCATTTAATCTTCCGATTGATATTTGAGTGATGATAGAATTTCCGCATCCGTCTGTTATCCTTACTGAATAGGACTGGTAAGGTTGCAAGCCGGTTATTGTTTCAAAACCCGGCGAATTATTATCAATATTTACATACGCATTATCCGGCTGGCTTGTTAATTTATAATCGACAGATAATGGCGCTACTCCTCCAATGCTGAGTAATGCCTGTCCGGTATTAAGCGGTGAACCGGTTGCCGTTTCGCAAACTATTCCCAATTGTTTTTGAAGGAATGGGCTCGCACCGGCTGCTGGAATTACAATACCGGTTTTTGAAAAAGTATATGTACATCCCGCTGCTACAGTTACAACTACAGAATAAGTGTCTGCAGGTAAATTGGCAAAACTGCCTGAAGTTATTCCTGTACCAACAACTGTATTGCTGCTGTTTAAAAGTTGGAAGCTTAATGTATTATTTCCTAACCGGGAAACAGTCACATCAATATTTCCAATGCCTCCGCACAGTGGGGTAACAGTGGTTAATATCTGTTGGTTTTGCCCTGTACCTTTTGGTGTATTTATTGTTAAAGTATCAAGTATGCCACAATTATTATTTACCTGGATATAATATGTTGAGCTTGGCAAAACATTTAACCATGCCCAGTCATTTCCATTTGTAACACTTCCAGTATTGCCCACGCTGGTGGGGCTCGGTGCAATAATTGTTAATGTTGAATTTGCCATGTTAGGCAAAATTCCGTTTAATACAACATCAAGGCTTACGCGCCCATTCATGGAGGTGCAACTGTTTATTGTGGTGCTTACAGTTGCAGTAAGTTTGGCCGCACTTCCCGTAGTGACTGGCGGAGTAAGTGTTTGTGAGGCAGTGTTTCCGCATGCATCGGTTGCTGTTACCGTATAAGTATCATAGGGAAAATTATTTTTAAATACATTGGAAACAGTGCCGCTATTAATAGTTTTAGTAGCAACGGTTGTGCCTCCGCTATTTTTAATTGTATAAGTTAATGGGTAAACAAAATTTGCATTTACATTAGCGCTGATGGCAAGTGTGCCATTAGGATTTGATGCATTGCTGCAACCACTTTGCTGGATGGCTGCGGTTAAAGAAAGAACAGGAACAGAATAACTATAACAATACGTACATACATCGCCGCACGGAGTAACTACTTTTAAAAGAACATTATGTTTTGGTATAATAATCTGAGGAGTGCTCGCTTGGCCAAAATGCTGTGTTTTAATAAGCGCTCCCTGCACTGGTGATGCGCAGGTGCCAGTGTTTGTATACAATTGTATATCTATTCCGCCTGCTGGTAAAGATTTTAAAGTAGCATTATTGCTTAAACTAAAAGCCAGGTAAATAGAATCAGCTAACTGAGCGCAGGTAAGATTACCATAAGTGGTTGAAGCGCTCGTGATACAAAGGGTTGCCGGGTAAGTTCTTGCAATGGTAATTTGTTGCGTAACAAACACGCCGCAGGCATCTTTTACACGCACATTATAAGTGCCGAATGCAGTTGCATTAAAACTATTACTCAACCCATATGTAAGCGTATTGTCCGGCACACTTGGGCTGCCTGTAAAATATGCATATTGATACGGCGGTGAACCTGCAGAAGCGGTTGTATTAATAACGCCGCCGGGAGTGCTGCTCGTGCAAACATTTGATGTTGTTGAATTCGCTTTTAATTGTACATATTGCGACGCAATAACAATATTGGATATCGTATCAGAAACCGTATTACAAAATGCCCTTACTTTATACGTTCCCGGCAAAAGGTTTGAAAACATATTGCCACTTTGCGCAGCAATCGGAAAGCCCGTTGGCCCTGAAATAATCTGGTATTTTATAGCTGCCGAAACCGTGCCGCTGATGGTAATTGACCCATTCGACTGGCAAGTGGATGGAGTAGTGACAGCTGCATCATTAATGCTTGTCGGGCATTGTGCATATCCTTTAATAAAAGATAAAAAACTCAATGCAATAAACAATTGTTTCAAAACAACACTGTATCGTTTTTTTTCCGGCATTATCCTTTTGTTTTTTTTCATAAAATATAGATTCCGCAATTTTATTTTAATTGCGATTTATTAATAATTGAAACTTGTAAACAGGTTATAATAAAACTCTAAGAAGCTAAAATTGCCATTGGGCTAAGGCAAAATTTATTAATAGAAAGTGGAAGATTTTCGCAGAAAAGATTTTCAATGTGCAGCAATTGAATTTTGGATGGAGTCATAAAGATTAGGTTTTAGGATAAACTAATATAAGTGTTAAATATTATTTTTAACTAATAGAATAACTAATTTTTTTTAAAATTATTATTGATAATCAAATAATTTTTAAAAAATGATTTTCAGATTATAACTTTTTTGTGAGGCAAATGTCTGCAACCGAATATTGCTATTTTGTAGTTGCTTGTGGAATGTGGAGTAAAAAATTTGCAAGTAAACACCGAAATTTTTCGGTCGCTTGTTTTTATTTATTAATAAACGGAATGTATAAATATCGAATTTCAGATTAGAGAAGAAAGGCAATATTATTTATTAAGAAAAATTGTTTTAAGAATGTTTTGATAAGAAGGTTTTGAACAAAATAGATTAACGAATAACACGAAATGTTATATTAATCCTGCCGCCAATTTCCAATTTTGTTTTTGCAATTTGATGTTCCCAATAATGTTGCGTTTCGCCGCGCATTAATAAAAAACTGCCGTGAGTTAACTCAATCTTTTGAACTATTTTTTTATCACGATAATTTCTAAGTTGAAAAATTCTTGAAGCACCAAAACTCACAGAACCAATTACCGGGTTAATGCCCAATTCTTTTTCATCATCGCGGTGCCAGCCCATGCTGTCTTTTCCATCGCGGTAAAAATTTGATAATGCAGTCG
>Ga0206963_10089_pt1 | contig 31335 bp, 25 predicted proteins | sample Alteio_BWOrgHeat_28_FD_152958 | JGI IMG/M metagenome (GOLD analysis project Ga0206963, IMG submission 152958) | Enriched cells from forest soil in Barre Woods Harvard Forest LTER site, Petersham, Massachusetts, United States -... | ecosystem: Environmental > Terrestrial > Soil > Temperate forest >... | reverse complement strand
CCGGTCGTGGACGGCTAAATGATTGTTGGTCGTGCCAAAACGATATTCGGCAATATGCATATTCCTTACCCAAAGCTCTCCCTGGAAAAAGACGCAGAAGCTATCCACGAAGTTCACCTTCCCATCCCGGATCGACTTCACCTCGGTACCTGCCAATACCATGCCTGCATCGTATTTGTCTTCGATGAAATAATCGTGATAGGCCGATCTGTTCTTAATTTCGCTCATATAATTCTTCCGTTCCCGACCCGGGCGGCAGGGTTAGCCCTTAAACAATGTCAGCAGGGTAGCGATCCGTTCTTTTAATTCCCTCCGGTTGACGATAAAATCCAGGAATCCATGCTCCAGCAGAAATTCGCTGCGCTGGAAGCCTTCCGGCAGGTCTTTTTTGATCGTTTCCTTGATAACGCGGGGTCCCGCAAAGCCGATAAGCGCCCCCGGCTCCGCAATATTCAAATCACCCAGCATCCCGAAAGAGGCGGAGATACCGCCGAAAGAGGGGTCCGTCAGCAGTGAAATATAGGGTATTCTGGCGTCCGTCAATTGTGACAGCTTCCCGGATACTTTGGCCAGCTGCATCAGCGAGAAGGCGCTTTCCATCATCCGGGCCCCCCCCGATTTGCAGATGATCAGCAGGGGCGCCCGGTGCTGCAGGCAATAGTCCACGGCCCTGGAAATCCTTTCCCCCATCACGCTTCCAAGAGAACCGCCGATAAATTCAAAATCCATGCAACCGATGATCATCCGGTGCTCTTTCACCTCTCCCGTCGCTACCCGGATCGAATCGGTGATATCCGTCTTGGCCCAGGTCTCATCCAGCCTTTTCTGATAGGACTTCAGATCCGTGAAATGCAGAAAGTCCTTGGACCGGATATTTTCAAAAAGGACCTCATACTGGTTGTCGTTAAAAAGGATCTCAAAATACTCCGAACTGCCGATCCGGTGGTGATGGCTGCATTTGGGGCAGACAAATAAATTTTCCCTCAATTCCGTTACGGTACAGATATAATTGCAGTTGGGACACTTGGTCCAGAGCCCTTCGGGCGTTTCCTTTTTTTCTGCGGTACTGGTCAGAATACCTTTTTTGATGCGTCTGAACCAACCGCTCTTGCTTTCCTCGCTCTGTCCCTCATCTCCGGCCAGGTTCGCTTCAAAATCGTCTTCATGTTTTGCCATAGACTCTGTTTATACGTTTGTCTTCGAATGGTCGGCTGCCGTCTTTTGACGGCAGAATTTGGCGGTAAATATAGTAAACAACGGCCATTTATGGCCGTCCCGTCCTATTGGCCGCAAAAAAAGCAAATGAAAACAATTTTGCAACCTTTCCTGTACTAAATTTGCGCGGTTGCCCGAATACTCAATAATTGTTTAAGCATGACACGAGGCGAAGCCGACTGCATGCGTCCATTGAAAAGACAAATATATACGCATGACACGAGGCGAAGCCGACTGCATGCGTCCATTGAAAAGACAAATATATACGCATGAAATGGTCTGAACTCTTTACTTCTTCCGTCGGCAAGAAATTCGTTATGGGCCTTACGGGTGTTTTCCTGATCCTCTTCCTGATCGTGCATGTCGGCTTAAATGCCTGCATCTGGGCCGGGGACGGCGGCCAGATGTTCAATATGGCAGCCAATTTCATGGGTACCACCGTCGTCATGCGGATATTGGAGATTGGCCTGTTCCTGTTCTTTATCCTCCATATCGTTCAGGCCTACGTCCTCGAGCTGCAGAATCGCGGCAAGCGATCCATTGGCTACCAGGTTCCCATGGGCAACAAGGGCAGCAAATGGTACTCCCGCTATATGGGCTGGCTGGGCACTTTCATTCTGTTATTCCTCGTCATCCATCTCAAAAATTTTTGGGTGCCCTCCCGATTCCTGGACATGCCCGAAGCTACCTATCCGCCCGGCGTGACGGTGCACGACTTGTTCAGCCTGATGAAGGATACCTTTACCAATGGCTGGCTGGTGGGGCTGTATTTAGTGGGATGCGTCTCCCTCGCCTTCCATCTGATGCACGGCTTTCAGAGCGCTTTCCGGTCCCTGGGAGTCCATAACGGCCGCTATCTTCGCCTGCTCAACGGCATAGGAGCCGGATTTTCCATCATCGTGCCGCTGGCCTTCGCTATGATGCCCATATCCATGTATTTTAACTGGATTTAATATCTAATCGTCCGAACCAACAATAATCTGTAGTCATGCTTAAGTCAAACATCCCCGGCGGCCCCCTGGAAAAGAAATGGGAAGACTATAAAGGTCATGTGAAACTGGTGAACCCTGCCAACAAACGCAGCCTGGAAGTGATCATTATCGGTACCGGTCTGGCCGGCGCTTCAGCGGCTGCTTCCCTGGGTGAAATGGGCTATAAGGTAAAGGCCTTTTGCTTCCAGGACTCTCCCCGCCGGGCCCATAGCATTGCCGCGCAGGGCGGGATCAATGCCGCCAAGAACTATCAGAATGACGGAGACAGCACCTTCCGGCTGTTCTACGATACCATCAAAGGTGGTGATTACCGCTCCCGGGAATCCAATGTATACCGCCTGGCCGAGGTCAGCGCGAGTATCATCGACCAATGCGTGGCGCAGGGCGTACCCTTCGCCCGCGAATACGGCGGACTGCTGAGCAATCGCTCCTTCGGAGGCGTACAGGTCCAGCGGACCTTTTATGCCGCCGGTCAGACCGGCCAGCAGCTGCTGATCGGAGCCTACCAGGCCCTGGAACGGCAGGTGGCCCTTGGCAATGTCGAAATGTTCACCCGCCATGAAATGCTGGACGTCGTGCTCATCGACGGCAAGGCCCGCGGCATCATCGCCCGCAACCTGATCACCGGTGAGCTCGAAAGGCATTTCGGCCATGCTGTTCTCCTCGCCAGCGGCGGCTACGGCAACGTCTTCTATCTCTCTACCAACGCCATGGGCAGCAACGTGACAGCCATCTGGAAAGCGCATAGAAAAGGCGCTTATTTCGGCAACCCCTGTTATACGCAGATCCACCCGACCTGTATCCCGGTCACCGGCGACCACCAGTCCAAGCTGACCCTCATGTCGGAATCCCTGCGCAACGATGGCCGTATCTGGGTGCCCAAACAAAAGAACGATCCCCGCAAGCCGGGCGAGATCCCCCAGGAAGAAAGGGACTATTACCTGGAAAGAAGATATCCCGCGTATGGCAACCTGGTGCCCCGCGACGTGGCCTCCCGTGCCGCAAAAGAGCGCTGCGATGCCGGCTATGGCGTCGGCTCGTCCAAACAGGCCGTCTATCTCGACTATGCATCGGCGATCGACCGCTATGGCAAAATCGAATGCCGCAAACATGGCATCGACAACCCTTCTCCCGAAGATATCCGCCATCACGGGATGGAGGTGGTAAAAGAAAAATACGGCAACCTCTTCGATATGTACAACAAGATCACCGGAGAGGATCCCTATACGACACCGATGCGCATCTATCCCGCCGTTCACTATACGATGGGTGGGCTTTGGGTCGATTATGAGCTGATGACAAACGTTTCCGGTCTCTATGCACTGGGCGAGGCCAATTTCAGCGACCACGGCGCCAACCGCCTCGGCGCTTCCGCCCTCATGCAGGGCCTGGCCGATGGGTATTTCGTCATCCCCTATACGATTGGCAACTACCTGGCCGGCGAGATCCGCACCGCCGCTATCCCGACTTCGCATCCCGCTTTCGAGGCAGCGGAAAAAGAAGTGGCGGACCGGCTCCACCAGTTAAAAACCATCAATGGCACCCAAAGCCCCGAGAGCTTCCACAAGCGGCTGGGAAAGATTATGTGGGATAAATGCGGCATGGCCCGCAACGAAGCCGGTCTGAAGGAAGCCATCGAAGAAATACGGGCACTCAAAGCCGAATTCTGGCGCGATCTGCGCATCACCGGGGATTTGAACGAATTCAATCCCGAGCTGGACAAGGCCGGCCGCGTGGCCGACTTCATCGAGCTCGGCGAACTGATGTGCCAGGACGCCCTTCAGCGCCGTGAAAGCTGTGGCGGCCATTTCCGCGAAGAAATGCAAACCGAAGAGGGAGAAGCCAAACGCGACGACGAAAATTTCTGCTTCGTCTCCGCCTGGGAATACAAGGGCGACAGCAGCTGGGAGCTCCACAAGGAGCCCCTGGAATTTGAAGTGGCCCATCCGAGCCAGCGGAGCTATAAATAAAGGTATTTATGCAGAATAGCGTTGACATAATTATTAAGATAGCGGGTGTGATCGGTATTTTCATCGCCCTCCTGAACTATCGCAATCAGGTTAGGATCAAACGGGCGGAATTGGTAAAATCGCTCTATGAAAAGTTTTTCGAAAACAACATTTATAAAGAAGTGCGCGTGTGGCTGGATTATGACCATCTTCATGCCAGGTTGACGGTGGAGGAACAACAACAGCGGGAAATCAACGAAGAGAAATTCACAGACTTCCTAAACTTCTTCGAGTTCATCGGGGTACTGTATACCAGCAAGCAACTGACATTTAAACTGGTATACGAAGTATTCGATTACTACCTGAAGAAGATCAAAGTGGACGCGGATTGCAAGGACTGGATCGACCGGTATAGCTTCGAGAAACTGAAAGTTCTTTTAAAAAAGGTATAGATGTCGGAACATTTGTTCGTATATGGCACCCTGCGAAAAGGCTATGATCTGAAGCTAATGGGTAAGGTAAATCAACTCATTAGCTATGTAGGTCAGGGTAAAGTGAATGCCGACCTGTACGATCTGGGGCGCTATCCCGGCGCCATCCGCAGTAGCAGGGGACCTGAAGTGATCGGGGATGTTTTTGAGCTGAGTGACCCCGAACGCGTTCTGCGGACACTCGATCGATACGAAGGGATCGGACCCGATGAAACGGCATCGGAATTCGTCCGGCGCAAGAGTAGAATAAAGCTGCGATCCGGCAAAACGGTCACCGCCTGGGTCTACTGGTATAATCAGGAGCCCGCGGGTAAGATCCGGATCAGGCATAAGAACTATCTGAACTATTTAAAAAATAAACGTGCGCATTAATAGTATTTTATGGAACACTATACGATGAACCTCACCCTCAAGGTCTGGAGACAAAGGAACAAGAAAGACAAAGGCAATTTCGAGACCTATTCCGTCAGCGGGATCTCTTCGGAAATGTCCTTTTTGGAGATGTTTGATGTGCTTAACGAGCGTCTTGTTCATGAAGGCAAAGACCCCATCGCCTTCGACCACGATTGCCGGGAAGGCATCTGCGGGATGTGCTCCATGTATATAAACGGCCGGCCCCATGGCCCCTGGGAGGGAACCACCACCTGTCAGCTGCATATGCGTGCCTTCAAGGACGGTGATACCATCGTTGTCGAACCCTGGCGTGCCAATGCCTTCCCTGTCATCAAAGACCTGGTCGTAGACCGTGGCGCCTTCGACCGCATCATCCAGGCCGGAGGCTATATTTCCGTCAATACCGGGAATGCCGTGGACGCCAACTCTCTTCCGATCGAAAAAGATAAGGCCGATACCGCCTTTGCCGCTGCTGCCTGTATTGGTTGCGGCGCCTGCGTGGCGGCCTGTAAAAACAGTTCCGCCCTGTTGTTCCTGGCTGCAAAGGTTTCCCACCTGGCGCTGCTGCCGCAGGGCGCCCCGGAGCGCAAGACCCGCGTTGTCGATATGATCGCGCAGATGGACAAGGAAGGATTTGGCAGCTGCACCTCCACCGGCGCCTGTGAAGCGGTCTGTCCGAAGGAAATTTCGATCACCAATATCGCCAGGCTCAATGCCGAATACGCGCGGGCAGGCGTGACGGCGGATAAATAAACCAGGCCCCATTCAACCCTGAAATCCGGCCTATTTGTCGTACCTTTGCGGCCAATTATTATTACCGCATGATCATAGTGAACAATGTTACCCTTTCTTTCGGGAAAAGGGTATTATTCGACGAAGTCAACCTCACCTTCAACAAAGGGAATTGCTACGGAGTTATCGGCGCCAACGGAGCCGGGAAATCCACCTTTTTAAAGATTCTCGCCGGCGAGATCGAGCCCAGTAAGGGGGCTATCGAAATAACTCCCGGCGAGCGCATGGCCGTGCTAAACCAGAACCACTTTGCGTTCGACGACAATACCGCGCTGCATACCGTGCTGATGGGACACCAGAAGATGTGGAAAGTCATGCAGGAAAGGGATGCCATCTATGCCAAAGCCGATTTTACCGAAGAAGACGGCATCCGGGCCGGTGAACTGGAAGGAGAATTTGGCGAAATGGGCGGGTATACCGCCGAGAGCGATGCCGCCGCCCTGCTCAGCGACCTGGGTGTTAAGGAATCTCTCCAGGGTACGCTGATGAGGGAGCTCCCCGGGGCGCTAAAAGTGCGGGTGCTCCTGGCCCAGGCCCTGTTTGGCAACCCGGACATCCTCATCCTGGATGAACCGACCAATGACCTCGATGTGGAAACCATCAACTGGCTGGAAAACTTCCTGGCCGACTATGAAAATATCGTGATCGTCGTCTCCCACGACCGTCACTTCCTCGATGCCGTCTGCACCCACGTGGCCGACGTCGATCGTCAGAAGATCAAGATCTATACCGGCAACTATACCTTTTGGTACGAATCCTCCCAGCTGGTGGCCCGGCAGATGTCCGACAAGAACAAAAAGACCGAAGACAAACGCGCCGCCCTGCTGGAATTCATCGCCCGGTTCTCCGCTAATGCCAGCAAGTCCAAACAGGCCACCTCCCGGAAAAAAGCCTTGGAAAAGCTCACCATTGAAGAAATTCAGCCCTCCAACCGCCGCTACCCCGGGATCATCTTCAAGCAATTGCGCGAAGTGGGCAACCAGATCCTTAATATCGAACGGCTGTCCAAGAAAGCCGAGGACGGAAGGCTGCTATTCGCCAATGTCACTTTCAGCGTCAATAAAGGCGATAAAATTGCCTTTGTCAGCAAGGATCATCTCGCTCTCACTACTTTCTTCGATATCATCAACGGCCAGCAGGCGCCCGATGGCGGCAAACTGGAATGGGGCACGACCGTCACCAAGGCTTATTTACCCAACGACAATACCCAGTATTTCCAGGGTCAGCAAATCAATCTCATGGACTGGCTCCGTCAGTTCGTCCCACCGCATGTCACCGACGTCGACGAACCATTTCTGCGCGGATTCCTGGGCAAAATGCTGTTCAGCGGCGACGAAGTGCTGAAAAATACCAATGTGTTATCCGGTGGGGAAAAAGTACGTTGTATGCTTAGCCGGATGATGCTCCAGGATCCAAATGTGGTCACCCTGGACGAGCCGACCAATCACCTCGACCTGGAATCCATCCAGGCTTTTAATGAAAGCATGAGCAATTTTAAAGGCATCGTCCTGTTGACATCTCATGACCATACCTTTCTGCAAACAGTCGCCAACCGTGTCATCGAGCTGACGCCGGCCGGCGTCATCGACCGCCTGATGTCTTTTGATGAATTCCTCGAAGACGGCCGGGTAAAACAACTTCGCGAGGAAATGTATCCCCGCGAAGCGCTGGCAAAGGTATAACGGTGGCCCGAAGGCCATTTTCCGCATCAACGCCGGGCTCCCGGAGCTAAGCGATAGTCGATGCCCACCATCCCGCCGGAGGCCTTTGTCGCCTCCATGACCTGAACAAAGCCGGTCACCCGCTGATAGGTGTAGTGGAAGGAGAAATTGAAATAGTAATAGTGCAGCGTGGCGTCCGTCTGATTATCGAACACGCCCGGGTTGCTGTAATTATGGCCCAGCGCCACGCCATACGTCCATTTGAACCCAAACTCTCCGTCCCGCACATGCGCCACCAGCTCGGAATTGACGCCGATCGTTGCAAACAGCGAATTCCGGTTGATCAGCGTGGCGATCGAGTCCGGCATCTGCTGCCGGACGGACAGATAGTCCCCAAATTCATGCGTGATGGAGGTCTCGACACCCAACAGCCGCCATTCCCCGATCCCGATCGGGATCACGCCGTTAATACCGCCCTGGAAACCCACTCCGCCAAAGGAATGGCTCCCCGCATACAAATTCAGTTGGTCGGGGTTCGCATAATAGGCATTATTGAACGTATAGATAGAGGGTACCGACGGCGAATACGGCCAGTGGCCCATGTCATAACTGCCGAGGGTCAGACTCGCACCGTAATAGAACTGTACATGGGTATACTGATGCGCCGCATAAAGGCTGGAGTGCATTCCCCAGAAATCGTCGACGCTGTAGTTGTTGGCCGTGCCCTTGAAAAAGACCATGCTGCCATAAAGCGCGGCATGGATGCTGTCGCCCTGTCTGGGAAGCGCGTGGTATTCGGTATTGTTGCCGTTAAAAGGGCTGACATAATAAGCTTGCTGCGGCGGCCTCCCACAGCCGGTGATCAGGCTAACAAGGGCCAGCGCCGCCAGGAGCATAAAGCAACCGTTTTTGGTCATAAGGAGTTTTTCTAAAGGGTTTTGACAAGCAGACAAACAAAACCGTTGCCCATTGCGCGCCCTATTTTCGCTGCTGACCGGAAAAGTCCGCATAACGCCCTGATTTTGTCTCATTTGATACAATAAATTCGAATTTTAAGCATTTTAAGAGAAACCCCGGTTGTTGATCAAAAGGCTGCTTATAATTGTCCTGATTGGCTGTGGGGTCTGCCTTGCGGCAAGAGCCCAGTTGCCGTTCAAATCCTCCCTGGATTCGACGGCCCTGAAATCCGATACCCTGCCGCGCAACGATACCCTGAAAGCCATCCCCGACAACCTCCCGCACAAAGACACCCTTAAAGTCCCCCCCGACAGTCTTGCCCACGCCCGCGACTCCCTCTCTCACATCCCCGACACCCTTCCCCACGCGCGCGACTCGCTTGTTCATGACTCGCTTTCCCGCGACTCGCTTTCCCGCATCCGCGACTCGCTGGCGCTTGCCCGCGACTCCCTCCGCCGCCGCGATTCCGCCCGGCTTGCCAACTATGTCCCAACCGCCGCCGCCCTGAAGCACCAGATCGACTCGGCCAATTCGGCCACGGCCTTGTCCCAAACACCCGCTGTAGACTCGTTAAAGCTGCGTATGGACGCCATGATGACAACTGCCGCCAACCAGCGGTCCAATGGCCCCCCGGGAATGGCCGGCATCCTGCAAAAACAACCCGCCAGCAACGCCTATAGTCCTTTGGCCGGCTCCGCTTCTGGTCCACCCGGTTCCACTACCGGTCCGCCCGGCACATCAGCGCTTCCTGACTCCAGCCATCCGGCAGCGGCTGCCCCGGGGCCACCGGGAGCGGCTAAAACCGCCCGCGACGCTCCCGTATTTTCTCCCCGCAACCGGAACGCACCGCCAACGTTGTCCAACCTTCACCGGAAGGTTATCGCCGTTCATGGCGGCCGGACCCCGCTGGACACGCTGAGCATCGTACCCGGCACCTTCCTGATACCGGGAGTTCCGGATAGCGCCTACCAGCTGGATTGGGTCAACGGCAGCCTCTCCTGGACACATCTGCCCGCCCTGGACAGCGTACAACTCTATTACCGCACTTTTCCCTACAAGCTGAACGCCACCGCCAGGCGATTCAACTACGACAGTATTATAAACTATTTCCTGGTCCGGCCTTATGATGGGAGAAGACCGGGCAGCAGCGCCGACGGCAATTTCTTCAACTTCGGAAATATTGCCTATAACGGCAGCTTCGGCCGCTCGATCAGCTTCGGCAACAGCCAGGATGCCGTCGTTACCTCCAACCTCAATCTGCAGATCAGCGGCTATCTGGCCGACAGTATCCGGATCGACGCAGCCATCACGGACAACAATATTCCTATTCAACCGGACGGCACAACCGCCGACCTGAACGAATTCGACAAGATCTATCTGCAGTTCTCGCGGAAGAACTGGGCCCTTACCATGGGGGATATCGACCTCAAACAAAACCAGAACTATTTCCTGAGCTTTTACAAACGATTGCAGGGAGCCAGTTTCGAGACGACGGAACGGATCGGTGAACATTCGACCAACAAGACGCTGGCCAGCGCCGCTATTGCCAAGGGAAAATTCAACCGCAATATTTTTGAAGGACAGGAAGGTAACCAGGGACCCTATCAACTCACCGGAGCCAACAACGAGGCCTTTTTTATCGTCCTGGCGGGAACGGAAAAAGTATTTATCGACGGCCAGTTGATGCAAAGAGGGGAGAATGCAGACTATACCATCAACTACAATACCGCGGAGGTAACGTTCACCGCTAATCGTCTCATTACCCAGGACGCGAGGATCCAGGTGGAATTCGAATATGCAGACCGCAACTATCTCAACGTCAACCTCTATCTCTATGACGAAGCACATATCGGGGATAAGCTGAAGCTGCGCCTGGGTGTCTTCAGCAACAGCGACGCGCGCAATTCACCGATCGACCAGAGCCTGACACCCGGTGAAAACAAATTCCTCGCCGGACTGGGGGACAGCATCCAGCACGCCTACTATCCCGTAGCCAATATCGATACGTTTGCGGCGGGGAAAATACTCTATCAAAAGGTCGACACGACGTATAAGAATGCAGCCGGCGCCACTGTCCATGACTCTATCTATGAATTCTCCACCAACACGGCGGTGACCTTGTATAACCTCTCTTTTGCCAACGTAGGCCCGGGTTATGGCAATTATGTACCCGTCCAGAACGGGATCAACGGGAATGTCTTTATCTGGATAGCGCCCGTCAACGGCGTTATGCAGGGTTCCTATGAGGCGGCGGAATTCCTCGTCACCCCAAAAACCCAGCAGATCATCACCGTAGGGGCGGACTATGCGCTGGATAAACATACTACCATCACGGCTGAAGTGGCGGGGAGCAACTACAATATCAATACCCTCTCCACCCTTCAAAAGAACAATGATGAAGGTGCCGCGGCCAAGTTCACTTTTAAGAATGTCAAGCCCATGGGCGCCACCGGCCTGCAGCTGACTACCAACTTCGGCTACGAATATGTCCAAAAGAATTTTACTCCCATCGAACCGCTCCGTTCGGTGGAATTTACCAGGGACTGGGGATTGACCCTGTCAACCAATCCTGCCGATGAAAAGATCTATAATGCAAGTTTCCAGCTCGCTGATAAAAAATTCAACTCTGTCAAGTATGAGATCGGTCGTTATGAACGAAGCGACGGCTTCACCGGCATGCGTAATTCGATCACCCACCGGCAATCGATCGACAGCTTTATGATCGTCGACCAGGTCAGCCTGACGACCAGCGACAGCAATAATTTTTCAGGCCATTACCTGCGCCCCTCCGTCGATATCTCCCGTAAACTGGGCTTCCTGAAGAACTATACGCTGGGCGGCAATTATTCCCTGGAAGACAACCAGGATCTGGATAAGAAAGCCGATACCCTCTCTGCCACCAGCTTTTTATACCATATCTGGACGGCGTATCTCAAGTCTCCCGACAAAAAGCTCAATCACTGGGGCATGTCTTATTCCACCCGGGATAATTCCTATCCTTCCGGACGGAGCATGGTCAGGGGCGACAGGAGCAAGACATTCAATGTTTTTGCGGATTTTGTAAAGAATCCCCACGAACAGTTTCATATCACGGCCACTTATCGCAATATGCAGATCCTCGACAGTAATGTTGCCGCCAAAAGCCCCGACAGTGCTACGGCCATCCAGGGTACCAATAACAGCCTCCTGGCCAGGGCAGAGTATTTTGTCAACGAATGGAAGGGGATGTTAAAAGGCAATCTGCTCTATGAGATCGGGTCGGGGCAGCAGCAGGAATTAAGCTATACCTATCTGCAGGTTCCGGCCGGCACCGGGCAATATGCCTGGATCGATTACAACAAGGACGGGATCCAGGAATTGAATGAATTTGTGCTTGCCCAATTCCCCGATCAGGCCCAGTATATCCGGGTATATACCCCTTCCGGTATCTTTATCAAGGCGGCATATACCACCTTCAACTACAGCTTCTCCATCACACCCAAGGCTGCCATCGGCCCCAAAAGCAGTGCCTTTCACCTTTTCCTGGCCCGGATGATCCTGCAGTCTTCGCTGCAGATGACGCAGAAACAACAGGCTCAAAATAATATCCAATGGAATCCCTTCAAAGACCCCGTGCAGGACACCGCCCTGATCACCCGTTCGCTGATCATGGCCAATACCTTCTCCTTTAACCGGACCGACCCGCATTGGGGATTCGATATCAGCAATACCCGCAACGCCGCCAAAAGCCTGCTGACTTATGGGTATGAAGACCGGCAGAGCAATGAATGGTCTGTCCGCACCCGCCTCAACCTCAATAAATCGGTGGCCTTTAATACCACTATCAGACAAGGCACCAACCAATTGATCAATTCCAGCTCGAACTTCGACAGCAGTAATTACAACCTGCACCTGTATTCGATCGAACCCGATCTCGTCTATACCCGTAAATCGAATTTCCGGATCGGGATGGGCTACCGGCTTAGCACCAAGCTGAATTCTTTTGAGTGGGGCGGCCAGAATTATACCTCTACCGGTATCAATACCGACTTCAAGTACAATATTCTGCAAAGCACTTCCATCCAGGGCAAGTTTATCTTTAGCAATATCAGCTATATGTCCAAGGAAGGCACCCCCAGCACCACTTCTCCCGTATCCTACACCATCCTGGAGGGGCTGGCCCCGGGCAAAAACTATCAATGGAATCTTGATTTCACAAAGAAGCTGGGCGGTAACCTGGAAATCGGCCTTCAATACGAAGGCCGTAAAGCCGCTGGTCAGGGAATAGTCAATACCGGTCGTGCGTCATTGAGGGCGCTTCTTTAAATGAGTAGAAACGTCTTCCCCGTCAATGCCTGTACTTCGGACCTGGCGGCTGGAAGCCCCAAAAAGCAAGAGCCGGGACATTCGTCCCGGCTCTTGCCGTATATATCTAAAAGTCGACTCTGCTAGCTGAAAAGACCACCTTTCTTCAGGGTCTGGGTGCCTTCACCGATCTTGAATCCATTGTGATAGATCTCGATCTTGTAATCACCCTTTGCAAACTGGCTGTTCTGTTTCCAGGCGAACTGAACCGCCTTGGTCTTGCCGGCTTCGAAATCTACCGGTACTTTGGCGGTAAAGATCTTGTCGCCTTCGTCACGGGTAGTGAAGGTTCCGGAACCCAGGGCAGGTACGGAGATCGGCTTGCCATCGGGGCCGGTGATGCATACATAGACATCGGTCTGGCCGGTCTGAGCGATACGGTTGGATACGTCAAAGCCAATAATCAGCTTATTCACTCTTTTTGCAGTGGTGGTTTCCTTGTCCTTGCCGTCACTCTTTTCGTGCATCTGAGTGATCATGATATTGGAAGCATTCAACGTAGAAGCTACGTCAACCTTCTTTTCCAGGTCCTGCTTGGCGGCCGTAGTCGAAGACAGGTCGGTCGTCAATTGTTGTTTGTCAGCCGTCAGCTGGGTTTTGTCAGCCGTCAGCTGCTGGTTGTCCTGGGTCAGCTGGGCTACCTGCTGCTCCAGATTACCGATCTTGTCGTTCAATTCCTTGATCAGGTCTTCAGCCTTCTTCTTTTCGGCCTCCGTCATGTGCTGCTTGTTCAACAGCCCGCGGATATTGGATTTCAGTTTGGCGATCTGCCCGTTGCCTTCATTCACCTGGCTGGTCAGCTTGTTGTTGGTGCCGGTGAGTGAATCCAGTCTGACGAGCGCATCGTCAAAATTCTTTTGTAATTGTCCCTTTTCATCGGTGACCTTAGAAATCTGAGCCTGCTGTTGGGTCTGTACCTGCTCCTGTTTGTTGTTGTTCCAGAGCAAATAGCCCCATGTCCCCAGGAAACCTGCGGCCAGCAATCCGATTACCAGGTTCTTGTAGTCTTTCTTTGGCGGTTGACTTTGGGGAGTCGCTGAGGGATAGTTGGTTGTCGTACTCATAGTCTATGTTTTTTCAAAAGTTATAAAAAATGATCTCCAATTCCTTCCCGATTTTTTTCGGTTCTATTGGGAGCTAGTCTAAAACCGTGCCAAAATCATTTTTATTGTGTCCAAGCCCTGATTCTTATAGATTTATGTAGTTTTGCCCCCTAAACACGGTTCGGATGTCTGTAGAAAAGATACTTAATGACTGGAACAAGCTAAAATTTAAGCCCGTCTATTGGCTCGAAGGAGAAGAGGAGTTCTATATCGATCAGCTCGTCAATTATGCGGAACACAAGATCCTCACTGAGGCGGAAGCGGGTTTTAACCTCACGGTTTTCTATGGTAAGGACGCCGACTGGACGGCCGTTATCAATGCCTGCCGGCGTTACCCGATGTTTGCCGAACGGCAGGTGGTGCTGTTGAAAGAAGCGCAGCAAATGCGCGACATCGACAAACTGGAAGCCTATATCGAAAAGCCGCTTTCTTCCACCGTCTTCGTGGTGGCCTACAAGGAAAAGAAGGTCGATGGGCGCAGCAAGCTGGCCAAAATGCTAAAGGAAAAGGCGGAGCTGTACAGCACCAAAAAGATGTATGACAATCAGCTTCCCGAGTGGGCGGCCGGACTGATCCGCTCCAAAGGTTATGAGATCACGCCGAAAGCCTTGCTGCTGCTGGTCGATCATATCGGCAACGACCTGAGCCGTATCAACAACGAAATTGAAAAGCTGCTCGTCAATCTCACCGGCCGCACGGGCATCACCGAGGATGATATCGAACGGTATGTAGGTATCAGCAAGGAATACAACGTCTTTGAATTACAGGATGCCTTTGCCAAAAAAGACCGGGCCAAGGCCATCCGGATCATCCAGTATTTTGAAAGCAATCCGAAGGCTGCCCCCATCCAGCTGATCCTCCCCGCCATCTATAACTTTTTCAGTAAGGCCTATATGATCTTCGGCCAGCCCGGCGGCGATGAAAAAAGTATCGCCGCTTCCATCGGCGTCAACCCGTATTTCGTCAAGGATTATCTTGCTGCCGTCCGGAATTACAATTATGAAGGGATCGAAGGGGGGCTTCTGCTGCTGCATGCCTACAACCTGAAAAGCATCGGGATCGGGAGTGCCGGCGTCGAAGACGCCTCGCTTCTGAAGGAACTGGTGGTCAAAATGATGTCTTGAAGCCCGTGGGCGGATAGGCCGCTTCAGCGGCCGCGATCTCCCAGCACTGCTAACGAATTTTCTTTATCCTTCGCCAGCTGTGCTTTCAGCGCATCCAGGCCGGCGAATTTTTCTTCTCCGCGCAAATACTGAATGACCGATACCTGCAGCTCCCGGCCATACAGGTCCTCGTTAAAATCAAAGAGATGCACTTCTATCGTCCGCTCCCGGCCATCGACCGTAGGCCGCACCCCGATATTCATCATCCCCTTCCATACCGGGCCATTCCAGGGGCCGCTCCGGTTCACGCTCACCGGCGCCGTCAGCGTTATAGTATCGCTTTCCACCAACCGCACCTCCACCGCATAGACCCCATCCGCCGGGATCAGCTTCTCGGAGCTGCCTACCCGTAGATTGGCTGTCGGATAGCCGATCGTTCTCCCTAATTGCCGGCCTTGCATGACCTGCCCTGAAAAAAAGAAGGGATAACCCAGCAATTGATTGGCCGTTGTGATATCGGCCTGCCCGATGGCATCGCGGATTCGTGTAGAGCTTACCGAAACGGCATCGAGCAGGTGCACCGGGATCTCCTGCAATTCGAACCCCTCCGTCTCGCTGTATTGCTCCAGCAGGTGATAATCGCCCAGCCGCCCCTGGCCATAGCGATGATCATAACCGATGATCACCGTATGGGGATGAAATTTTGCCACCAGGAACTCCCGGATATATTGCTCTGCGGTCATTTGTGAAAAAGTTTCCGTAAACGGCACGACCACCAGGTGATCCACCTGTTGCCAGGATAAAAGCTGTATCTTCTCCTCCAGCGTATTGAGCAGCCGAACTTCCGCCGTCCCGCCCCTGACGATTTTCCTGGGGTGGGGATAGAAAGTGACGATGACCGTCTCACCGTCGATCCGGGCCGCCTCCTGTCTCAATTGTTGCAGGATCTGTGCGTGACCGGTATGTACTCCGTCAAAAGTGCCAATGGTAATAACTGCCTGTCGGAAAGCGGGAAGCTGATCGGTATGGTAATATATGTGCATGTTCCAATTAAACGGGTCGTCCGGTGGACGGGTTGGCTTGCAAATCTAACGGATTTATTGTATTACCTTTGCGGCCACTATGTCACTCTACGCTCAACGCGGAGTTTCCGCCCAAAAAGAAGAAGTACATCAGGCTACCGAACGGCTGGATAAGGGCCTTTATCCAAATGCTTTTTGTAAGATCTATCCTGACTATCTGGGCGGAGATGCCGGCTGGGTCAACCTCATGCATGCGGATGGCGCCGGCACGAAGAGCATCCTGGCTTATCTCTATTGGAAGGAGACTGGCGACAATACCGTATGGAAGGGGATAGCCCGTGATGCCATCGCCATGAACCTGGACGACCTTTTATGCGTTGGAATTTATGATAACCTGCTTTTCTCTTCCACGATCGACCGGAATAAACGAAATATTCCCGGCGAGGTGCTGTCGATGATCATAAACGGCTCCCAGGAATTTTTTGACGAACTGAAGACCTATGGCGTGACGGTCCGGTACCTGGGCGGGGAGACTGCGGATGTGGGGGATGTGGTCAGAACGATCGCTGTGAATGGCACGATGACCGCCCGCTGGCCAAAAGACCGGCTGGTCACCAACGACAAGATCAGCGCAGGCGACGTGATCGTCGGATTTTCCAGCTTCGGCCAGGCCACCTATGAGACTGACTATAATAGCGGCATTGGCAGCAATGGCCTGACCAGCGCCCGTCACGATACCCTTCATAAAACCTATGGGGCCCGTTATCATGAGTCCTATGACACCAGCCTGGACGATAAAGTGGTCTATATCGGACCCCATCGGCTTACCGATCCGGTGGACGTCTCTCCCACTTCAGATATATATGGTTCAAAATCAACAAGTTATTCTACAGATATCGGACATTTACTGCTTAGTCCGACCCGAACCTATGCCCCCGTCCTCCGGCAGCTGCTCATCGAGAAGTTCGAGGATATCCACGGGCTCATCCATTGCAGCGGCGGCGGACAAACCAAGTGTATGAAGTACCTGCCGGGCAATTTCAGGATCATAAAGGACAATTTGTTCGAACCGCCGCTGATTTTCCGGCTGATCCGGGAGGCTTCCGGCTCCGAAGCCCGGGAAATGTACCAGGTTTTTAATATGGGACATCGGCTCGAGATCTTTACCACACCCCGGGCCGCCGAAGAAATGCTCCGTATAGCCGGCTCCTTTGGTATGGATGCCCGGATAGTCGGCCGCGTGGAAGCCGCAGCAGAGAAAAGCCTGATCCTGAGAGCAGGAGGCGAGGAGATCGTCTACTGATCTGCCCCGCCCACTCTTCTTTGTCCCCATACCGCTTCTACCGGCCCGCCGTAGCTGCAAAAGGTTTTTCAATCCTTGCAAACGCGCGTCTCCACTGCATCTTTATTGATTCAAAACAAAAAAATTACTTAAAATCCTGCTTTTCTATCCACAGGGCTATGAACTTTCAGATTTGATGACTACTTTCGCAGACGGTTCTGGACGGATTGACATTAAATAATTTAACCATCTTTTTTGCCCTTTCCGTGAACTCTCCCGGTCCTGTAATGTTATTGATTTAGTACCCGACAATGCTAAAAGCCGCTTTGGGCGGCTTGTCCACAAGGACAGACATTCCAAAGCCGCCTTGGGCGGCTTGTCCGTGAGGACAGACATTCCAAAGCCGCCTTGGGCGGCTTGTCCGTGAGGACAGACATTATTTTGTCACCTTTTTTTATTATTTGATATGAGGCAACTAAAGATTGCTACACAGATCACGAACCGTGATTCCCAGGCAGTAGAGAAGTATTTGCAGGAAATTTCCAAGATCCCGATGATCACTCCCGAAGAGGAGACGGTCCTCGCTCAGCGGATTAAAATGGGCGACCAGAAGGCATTGGACAAGCTTGTCCAGGCTAACTTGCGCTTCGTCGTTTCCGTAGCAAAACAGTATCAGCACCAGGGGCTTTCGCTGAGTGACTTGATTAACGAGGGCAACCTCGGCTTGATAAAAGCGGCACAACGTTTTGATGAAACCAAAGGTTTCAAATTTATCTCTTACGCCGTATGGTGGATCCGCCAGTCGATCTTACAGGCGTTGGCAGAGCAGGGCAGATTAGTCCGCCTGCCTCAAAACAAAATTGGCACTTACAACAAGGCTAATAAAGCCTACATGGCTTTCGAACAGGAACATGAACGGGAGCCCAGTACGGAAGAATTGGCCGAGCTGTTGGAAATGAGTGAGACGGAAATCAACAATATTTTCCAAAGCAATACCCGTCACAGCTCGCTCGATGCCCCGGTTCACGAGGCGGAAGACGTAGCGATGGGCGATTTACTGGAAGGTGGCGACGAGACGGACGATGACGTCATGAAGGATTCCCTGCGTGCCGAGATCCGACGCGTGCTCAAATCACTGAGCCCCCGCGAAGCGGAGATCGTCAACGCTTACTTCGGTCTTGATGGAGAAAATGGGGTGACTATCGAGCAGATCGGTCAGAAATACGATCTGACGAAGGAAAGGATCCGGCAAATCAAGGAAAGAGCGATCAAACGCCTGCAGAAAGCACGCTATAGTAACGCGCTAAAAGCATACCTGGGTTAATCCCACTACGATATCACTCAAAAGTTTACCATCCCGGCGCATCGCCGGGATTTTTTTATCATCTTATTCACACTTCGGTCAGGGGTCATTAAGATGACATTCCCATTCCTCATTTCCGCTTATCTTTGTCGGCTTATGACCGAAAAAGTACATTGCCTGATCATCGGCTCGGGACCGGCCGGATATACTGCCGCCGTCTACGCCGCCCGGGCGAACCTCAAACCCGTTCTCTACCAGGGCATACAGCCCGGCGGACAGCTCACGATCACCACCGAAGTCGAGAACTATCCCGGCTATCCGGATGGCGTTCAAGGCCCCGAGATGATGGTGCATTTTGAAAAACAAGCCTCCCGGATGGGAGCCGATATCCGATTTGGCCTGGCGACCCGGGTCGATTTCTCTTCCAATCCCCACAAAGTTTGGGTCGACGATGACAAGTTGATCGAAGCCGATGCCGTCATCATTGCCACAGGCGCTTCTGCCAAATGGCTGGGGCTGGAAAGCGAACAGCGGCTCAACGGTTATGGGGTCAGCGCCTGTGCCGTCTGCGACGGCTTTTTCTTCCGCAATAAGGAAGTGGCCATCGTTGGCGCCGGCGATACCGCCGCCGAAGAGGCGCTCTATCTTTCCAAGCTCTGTACGACCGTACACATGCTGATCCGCAGCGAAAAAATGCGCGCTTCCCGGATTATGCAGGAAAGAGTACAGCAGACACCGAATATCAAGGTCTACTGGAACAGCGAAACGGACGAGGTGCTGGGGGAAAGCAGGGTGGAAGGCATCCGGATCCGCAATAGGAAGACCGGTGACCTGCAGGTAGTCCCGGTCAGCGGCTTTTTCGTAGCTATCGGCCATCAGCCGAATTCCGGCATCTTCAACGGGTTTCTCGAGATGGACGAAGCCGGCTACATCAAGACCGTACCGGGTACATCCCGCACCAATATCGAAGGTGTCTTCGCGGCAGGGGACGTTCAGGATAAAATTTATCGTCAGGCGGTGACGGCCGCCGGCAGCGGTTGTATGGCCGCGCTGGACGCGGAGCGTTATCTGTCTGCCAAAGGATTGGCCTAAGCGGAGGTCCGCTGCCCCGGCAAAGTTCTATTAGCATTATTGGCGCCAAAGGCACCAGCTATACTAAAAATTTTGATTTATGGTTACAGTACAGCTACATAAAGTCATTTTCTCCGGACGTCATGGTGTCTTTAAGGAAGAACTGGCGACCGGCAACACCTTCGAAGTGAACCTGGACGTGCTCTATGACGAGAACGACCGGCCTTTTGGAGGTCTGGACAGCATCGTGAATTATGTCAATCTCTTTGGCATTGTCAAGGAAAGGATGCACCAGCCTTCACCCCTGCTGGAAAAGATTGCCGATGAGATCATCGGGAAGATAGTAGAGCAATATCCTTTTGTCCGGGAAGTGATCCTTTCCATCTATAAGCTGCAGGCGCCTATCGGTAATTTCCAGGGTAAGGCCGGGATGACCCTGCACAAAAAATTCGGCGGCTAAGCCCCCGCCAGCCAACCTGCGCCATCGGCCAACCCTCCGCCTGCCCGCCTCTTACAGCACTTTTCCCTTCCACTTCCCGCTGCGCATATACCAATACGACAATCCGAAGATGGAACCCCAGTAGAGCCATTCGGACATCCATCCGTATGCCAGGGACAGCTGCCACCGCTCCAGCACCAGGTACACATAAATACAATAGAGGATAATAGTGATAATCTCGATCAGCAGATTGATCCGCGTGTTACCCGTCCCCGTCACGGCATTCAGCCACACCGTCGAAAAGGACATCATGATCAGCGCCGTAGACACCACCCGCATCGCCGGGATGGCCGCTGCCGTAAAAGCGCTGTTCTGCCCGTATACCGATAAAAAAGCCTCCGGGAACAGGTTCAGCAGCATCGCGATGATAATGGCAAAACTAATGCTCCACTTCAGGATCTTGCCGATCAGCTCCTGCACCCTGTTTTCCAACCCCTGCCCGATGATATTGCTCACCATTGCGTTTGTCGTCGACGCAAAAGCCCAGGCGAAGACTCCGAACAAACCGAAAATATTCCGCATCGTATTGCTGATCGCCAGCGCCTGACGTCCGTGATGCTCCACAAGGACATAAAAGAAGTTCCAGGCCGCAATGGAAATGGTGAATTGAAATACCAGTGGTGAGGACTTCGTCAGGATCAGCCGGCAGACCTTCCAGTCAGGCCGCCAATGCCGGTATAGGTGAAGATCCCGGCCGATACCCCGGGCATGGATCACCCCATAGACGACCACCAGTCCGGAGGCCTCGGCACAGATGGACGAAACGGCCGCCCCGTTAAATCCCATGGCCGGCAAACCGAAATGACCAAAGATCAGCCCATAGTCCAGTACGACATTCACGACCGTCTCCGCCAGGGTACCATAGACGAGGAACTTACTTTGATTCGTGCCGACCAGCAGCGCATTCCGCATTTGATAGATAAATAGGAAGGGCAGCCCCCAGATCCGGATCCGCAGAAAGGAGATGGCCTGATCGCGTAAAGCGCCCGAATGCAGTGAATACGACAGCACGGTCGGCGCCAGCATCTCCGTCAGCAGAATACCGGTACCGGCCAACGCCAGTGCGATCAGCATCCCCTGGAAGAAAAGCCGGCCGATCTCGTCGATCCGGCCTTCACCTGCCCGCCGCGCTATCAGCGCCTGGAGGCCATTGTTCAGGCCCAAACCGATCACGGCAAACAACAGGTAATAGACCCCCGTAATGCCGGCTGTCGACAACGCCTCCCCGCTCTCATCCAGGTGGCCCAAAAAGATATTATTGGTGATGAAATTGATCTGCGGTACCAGGATGGCCAGGCTGATCGGAAACGCCATTTTGAGTATAGCCCGGTTACTGATCGTCACCTTATATTGCCTGGATAAAAGTTCCGCTTCCATTTTTTTAGAGGTGGGCAAGATAAGCCATTTTTTGCCGCCGTCCCAGTTTGATCATCCCCCGCCCCAGTTTGACAGTTTTGTAGTATTATTGCAAATCTGACAATGATACACAAACCCGCTTTTCAGATTGAAGTATCGGATATCCCGGACGAGGAATTGCTCCAGTCGCGTCTGCTTGTGGAGGTCAACTCCCATGCATTCACCTACGTTTTGCTGAATCAGCGGAACATGAGCCCGCTGACGGTCAAACATTTCCAGCTGGAAAACACCAGGGACAGCCTGCTGCCGGACACTCTCCGGGAGATCCTTGAAGCAGATCCGCTGCTCAAACGCCCGGTGAAAGAAACGCTGGTCATCTACAATTTCCCCGAGAGCAGCCTGGTCCCCGAACCGGTATTCACGATGGACAATAACAGGGAGATCATCGACACCCTTCATGGCAACCTTCAAAAGGGCCTGATACTGACCGAAAAGATCCCCTGGTGGGAACTCTTCAACGTTTACCGGATTCCGCCGGATCTTCATCAGCTGCTGCAGCAGACCTTTACTGCCGGAAAATACTGGCATTACTACAGCCTGCTGCTAAAGAGCTTTAAAATGTTCGATTCCGCCGACCCGGAAGACTGTATAAAAGTCATCTTCTATTCGGATAAAATGGTGGCCCTCGTGGTTCGCAGCGGCAAGGTGCATTTGATACAGACCTTCCTCTACCAGGATACCAAAGATGTAGTCTATCATTTACTCAACGTCTGCCAGCAGCTGGGGCTCAAACAGGATGCCGTAAAATTGCTCGTCGGCGGTCTCATCGACCGGCAATCTGCCCTCAGCACCGAGCTCTTTAAATACTTTCTCCGCATCCAGTTTGAAGAGATTGACGAAAGCATCCGGGTCACCGATGAGCTCAAGGAACTGCCGTTACATTATTTTTCCTCCATCCTGAAAATGGCGGTATGCGCATAGCTCCCCTCACCATCAAAACCAGTCCATGCGCATAATCGGTGGTGAACTGGGTGGCAGGCGCGTCCATCCGCCGGCCAAAATGCCCTATACCCGGCCGACAACCGATATTGCAAAAGAAGGCCTGTTCAACATCCTGGAGAATAACCTGGACCTGCCCGCGCTCCGGACGCTCGATCTCTTTGGCGGTACGGGCAGCATCAGCTACGAACTGGCTTCCCGCGGCGTCCGCGACCTCACCGTTGTGGAAAAAGACCCCGCCATGTTTACTTTTATCCAAAAGAATGCAGCCGAATTGCAGCTGGAAAATTATAAGGTGATCCGGATGGATGTTTTCCGGTATATCGATCAATGTACGGAAACCTTTGATTTTATTTTCGCCGGGCCGCCTTATGCGCTCACCAATATCGACGACCTCCCCAAACTCGTGGTCAGCAAAAAGCTGCTCAACGAAAAAGGCTGGTTTGTCCTGGAGCATACGCCACGTAATAACTACGAAGGCTATCCTCTCTATGTGACCCAGCGCCATTACGGCACGACGATCTTCTCGATCTTTGTCAATAAAAGCTGACCAACATGCAACCCCTTTTTATCACCGGCATCGGTACCGGCGTCGGCAAGACCCTCGTCGCCGCCATTGTAACGGAGGCCTTGGGCGCTGCCTACTGGAAACCAGTCCAGGCCGGCTTTGACGAGGGCACGGACACCGGTTGGGTTGGGGAGCGGATCAGCCACCCCGAAGGACGATTATTCCCCGAGACTTATAAGCTGGCCCTGCCCGCTTCTCCCCATATCGCTGCCCGGCAGGAAGGCGTCACCATCAGCCTGGACAGGATCGTCGCTCATTTCCATGCCTTCGGCGCCGCGCCAGGCCCCGACTCCTCCACCATTCATCCGCCCTTCCTCGTCATCGAAGGTGCCGGTGGACTGCTCGTCCCGCTAAACGATACCCAGTTCGTCCTCGACCTGGCGCAAAGGCTGGATGCCGTCGTCCTCCTCGTCAGCCGCAACTATCTCGGCAGTATCAATCATTCTTTGCTGACCGCCGCTGCCTGCCGCGCACAAGGGTTGCGGGTGGCCGGTTGGATATTCAACGATCAGTATCTTCATTATGAACAGGAGATCGCGCAATGGAGCGGCATCCCGGCTATCGCTTCCATCCCTTTCCACGCGGATCCCGATAAGGAATTCATCCGGCAGCAGGCTGCCCGCCTTCGCCCGGACCTCCTGGCTGCCATACGCCAATCCCCTAATTTATCTTACCTTTGACAAGCAGGCATCCCGCCTACATTGAAATCGCGCTATGAACGGTAACTTTCCTTTGCTGAGGCCCATACGTATATTATTATTCCCTTTTTCACTGATCTATGCTCTTATCGTCCTGATCCGTAACGGGTGCTATAACAACCGGCTTTTGTCTTCGACATCTTTTAATCTGCCCATTATCTGTGTCGGCAACCTTGCCGTAGGGGGCACCGGCAAATCGCCGATGGTCGAATGGATCGTCCGCAGTCTGAAAGACCGTTTTACCCTGGCCATCCTTAGCCGGGGATACAAACGGAAGACCCGCGGTTATGCCCTGGCCGGGGAGTTTACTTCCGCTCTGGATATTGGTGACGAGCCGATGCAGTTCCACTGCAAATTCCCTCATGTGACTATAGCAGTAGGAGAGGAACGTATCGTTGCCATCCCACAGCTGTTGCACGACCGTCCCGGTACCGAGGCGATAATCCTCGACGATGCCTTTCAGCACCGTGCTGTAAAAGCCGGTCTTAATATCCTGCTCACGGATTATTCAAACCTTTTCACCCGCGACTGGTGGCTACCCAGCGGTGATCTCCGCGACGCGCCCTCCAGTTACCGGCGGGCCGACATTATCGTCGTCACCAAATGCAGGGACGACCTCGTCGAAGACGAGCGCCGGGCCCTTACCGCTGAAATCCGACCCTTATCCCACCAGCAGATCTTCTATACGTCGATCCGTTACGGGCAGCCTTATCATATTACCCGGCAGACGACAACCGTTATCGATGACCGGGTAGAAGTGCTGCTGGTGACCGGTATCGCCAATCCGGCCCCGCTCAAACGCTGGCTGGGCGACCAGGCCCAGACCTATTACGAACTGGCCTATAGCGATCATCATATTTTTTCCATCGACGACCTGAATACGATCACCCGCCGCTTTAGCAGTATCACCGCTCCGCGCAAGCTCATTCTGACAACTGAAAAAGACGCGGTGCGGCTGATCAAATTCCGGCACGAACTGGACGACTGGCCATTCTATGTCCTGCCCATTGCCCCTCATTTTTTATTCGGTGAAGAGGCCCGCTTTACTGATTTAATCGTTAAATTCATCATCGGGTTCAAATAATTATAAATTATAAATGCAAAATAAAAAGAAGAAAAAGAACAAAAGTGCTGCGGATTCCTCTCATTTATACAAAGGCAGACTGGATGTCACCCGCTCCGGCATGGGATTCGTGATCGTAGAAGGCCGTGATCAGGACATCCTGATCCGTCCCACGGATTTCAATACGGCGCTTCACGGGGATACCGTGCAGGTGAAAATAACCAATGACGCATCCCGGAGCGGCCGCTCCCAGGGCGAAGTCGTGGATGTCGTCGAGCGCAAGCAGCTCGAATTCCTTGGCCATATCGAGATCAGCCAATCCTTCGCGTTTTTTATTGCCGAAATGGACAAGCCGATGCCGGATATCTATGTCCCGCTTTCGCAGCTAAACGGCGCCGTCAATAAAGACAAGGTGATCGTCCGGATCGTGGAATGGGAAAAAAATAAAAAGCCCCAGGGCATCGTCATCCAGGTCATGGACTCCTCCGACGAGAATGACCAGGCCATGAAAGAGATCCTCCTGGAAAACGGTTTCCCGCTCTTCTTTCCGGAAGAAGTCCTGGAAGAGTCCGAACGGCTTCCCGATCTTATCCCTGCCGCCGAGATCGGGCAGCGAAAAGATATGCGCGGCGTCCTGACGATGACCATCGACCCTGTCGATGCTAAGGACTTTGACGATGCTATTTCCATCCGGACGTTGGAGAATGGGCAGTTGGAAATTGGAGTGCATATCGCCGATGTGGGCTATTATGTGGAGCCCGAGACGGCTCTTGACAAGGAAGCCTATAGCCGCGCCACTTCGGTCTACCTGCCCGACCGGGTCAACCCCATGCTGCCGGAACGGATTTCCAATGAGCTCTGCTCCCTGCGGCCCCATGAAGACAAGCTGACCTTTTCCGCCATCTTTCGGATGACGGCAAAAGGAGAGATCAAACATTCCTGGATTGGAAGGACGGTCATCCATTCCGACCATCGGTTCACTTACGAAGAAGTGCAGGAGATCATCGAACAAAAGACCGGTCTTTACCAGCCTGAAATAGCGCTGCTCAACGACCTGGCCCAGCGCTTCCGCCGGCAGCGGTTTAAAAAAGGCGCCATCAATTTCTCGTCCACGGAAGTCCGGTTCAAGCTGGATGAAAAGGGCAAGCCCATCGGCATTCTTGTAAAAGAAAGCAAGGAGTCCCATCAGCTGGTTGAGGAATTTATGCTCCTGGCTAACCGCACCGTGGCCGAATATGTGGGTAAGATCACCGTCCATAAAAAACCTGTTCCCTTTCCTTATCGCGTACACGATACTCCGGATAAGGAAAAGCTGCTCCCCTTTATCGAATTCGCGAAAAAATACGGCCATGTCTTCGATACGAAGACGCCCCAGGCCATTGCCGCATCCTTCAACCAGATGCTGGTCGATGTCCGGGGCAAACCCGAACAGCATGTGCTGGAACAATTGGGCATCCGCACCATGGCCAAAGCCATCTATACGACGGAAAACATCGGCCACTACGGACTGGGCTTCGAACACTACTGTCATTTCACGTCTCCCATCCGCCGGTACCCGGATGTGCTCGTCCACCGGATCCTGCAGGAATGCCTGGACCAAAAGATCGAGCCTGACAAAAAGCTGGAAGCCAAATGCCGCCATAGCAGCGAACGCGAGCGGGCCGCGATGGACAGCGAACGGGCTGCCAATAAATACAAACAGGTGGAATATATGCAGGGTTTCCTGGGTGAGGAGTTCGAAGGCGTCATCAGCGGGGTAGCTTCCTTCGGGTTTTGGGTGGAAACCGTCGAACATAAATGTGAAGGGCTCGTCAGCATCAACAGCCTGCTGGAGTACGATGACTTCCGGCATATGGAAAGCGAGTACTCTCTTGTCGGCCGGCGCAGCGGCCGTCAGTTCCGCATGGGCGATAAACTTACCATCCGCATTGTATCCGCCAACCTGGCCAAACGCCAGATGGATTATGAATGGGTGATCACCGCCTCGGAGGCTGCCGGTTTTCCGCCGGGACCGCACGGCGAAGCAGCGACGCCTGGCGGCAGCGCAAAAAGCAGCCGCTCCGGGGCCAAAGCTCCTCAACGGCGACCGCAGGGAGGCCGTGGCAAGCCCTCCTCTCCCCATCGAAAAAAGAAGAAATAAGGAATATTGGGTCAATAACAGTTGAAAGACTATGCATCATTTCGAAGAATTGTCCGCTGCGTTCGCCACCCGATTTAACAGCCGGCATTTTCCTGCTCATCCTTCCGGTCTCTATGACCCGGCCGATTATTTTCTCGGCCTGGGTGGAAAAAGGATCCGCCCGGTCCTTTGCATCATGGGTAACGAGCTCTTCGGCCCTATAGAGGAAGATGCCTGGCAGCTGGCTATTGCAGTGGAGCTCTTTCATAACTTCACCCTTATCCATGACGATATTATGGACCGTGCACCCCTTCGCCGGGGCATGCCGACGGTTCACGAAAAGTATGGTTCTTCCACCGCCATCCTCGCCGGAGACGTTGTAATGGTGGTCGGTTATGAATATCTCAGCCGTATCGGCTCTCCCCATATCCGTCGTATCCTTCAGCTATACAACCAGACGGCTATCCATGTCTGCGAAGGTCAGCAACTGGATATGGATTTCGAATCCAGGGAGCAGGTGACCATGGATGAATACCTGCAGATGATCGGTCTCAAAACCTCGGTGTTGCTGGCCGCCAGCCTGCAGATCGGTTCCATCCTGGGGGGCGCCGGTTTGGGCAACCAGGACAAAATCTATCAATTCGGAAAGAATTTGGGCCTTGCTTTTCAGATCCAGGACGATTACCTGGACTGCTATGGTGATGCGGCTAAATTTGGAAAAAAGCCGGGAGGGGATATCCTGGCCGGGAAAAAGACCTTCCTCCTTGTCAAGACCCTCGAAGTGGCGACCGGGGCCCAGCGACGCCGGGTAAAAGAATTGGAAACCGCTCCCGCCGAAGAAAAGATAGCAGGTATGCTGCAGCTTTTTCATGATTGCGGTGCAGATGCCTGGGTGAAGGAGCTCAAGGAGAGATATCGGGAAGCAGCCTTTCAAAGCCTGGAAGATATCGCCGTGCTTACCAAAAGGAAAGAACCGCTTCGTGAATTGGTCGCTATGCTGCTGAAACGAGAGTCATGATAATTTTTTCGACTGTCCTGGAAAAAATCATACCTTAGCCTTGCTGTCCTTGCACTTTTTCCCAACCAAACAAAAGATTATTATGCCTGGCTTCAGGCATTAAAAATATTAGCCAGTTCGCGGCTGGCTAATGTAGATTGTATGGCTATGGCCTTCCAAAAGCCATAGCCTATACGGTCGAAATCAGGGGGCCTATCCGGATGAATGGGAAAAAAGAAGAATTGCAACCCAATGCAGGGCTTCTCCCAAAATGTCAGCCGGTAGGCCTTTTCTATAAAGCAAAAATATTATTGGTCTTCCCTTTCTCCACGCACGCTCCTCCCTTTCCTCACAGCACGCAAAACTGGCTTTTTTCGACCTCAAAAAAAGCTCCTTTTCTCCATAATTTACTGCCAAATATCAGTAAATAATGTATAAAAAAATATTTACAATGTAAAAAAGTACATTATAAATGTAATAAAGTACATAATACATTGATCATCAACATTTTAAAAATAACTTTCTTCCTGCAATCTGTTACAAATGGCAGGCCAACCAAAAAAAGAACCATCAAAAAAGTCCTCCGATCCTAAACTTACAAAGTCAGACAGGAAGCGTCAAAAGATAAAAGAGGCTTTCGAAAAGGACCAGATGAAGACCTTCAATGATATCTTCGTGATTATGGATGAAACCCCTTTTGGCCTATTGATCGGGCTACAAAAGAAACAACTTGAAGCTAAACTAGCGAATCTGGAAAAATTTAATTTTAAAGACATTAGACGAATCTCGGAAGCCTTCGAAATCGATTTTGACAAGGTAGTAGCCTTTATTGTCTCCCTGGTCAAGGCACAACATGCGAGACCCGCTGTCAAAGGCAAATCTAAATAATACCCCGGCCTCCTTCAAAAGAAATTCAGAAATTATTATACCTGTATAATATTAAGCGGTCTTTTTTTTCAGGCGGCTTAGCATCACCGGTGTCATACCCATATACGAGGAGAGGTATTTGTCCGGTACCTGCTCTAATAACCAGGGATGGTTTTGCTTGGTCCACCGATACTTGTCGCTGGCTTTTTGCATCCACAAACCCGCTACCCGACGATAAAGCAGCAATAGATAATTTTCTGCCAGCCGCCTGCCTGGATAATTTAAACCGGGGAACTCGGCATAGGCCTGTTGCAATTGCTCATAGTCGATATAATAGACTACCGTTCTTTTTAGCGCCTGAATATATTCGATCCCGTGCTGGCCGTCAAAGAAACTATTCAGACAGACACAAAGGTCTTTTTCCCTGGCAAAAGAAAAGGAAATTTCCTTTCCGCCAGTGACGTAATAGATCCGCAAAAGGCCGCTCCGGATGAAATAGACGTTCCTGTTGATCTTTCCTCCCGCTGTCAGGAAATCCTTCCGGTCCAGCCTTCTTATTTGTACGCTCCGGTACAACCATTGATCCAAACCCTCCGGCATCGGGCAAATGCCATTTAATTGGATAAACAAGTCCCTCATATAAATTAAATTGAATGGATGATCATTAAATCGCAGGATGGAACAGTAGGACGAAAAGCGGTCATGTCAACTGGTTAAAAGTATGACTACTAAATTATCAAAAAGCTCTTTTCTAGCCAAATTTACCTAATTTCCCATCCGGCTTTGTCACAAAGCTCTTATTTAAATACCTACTAAATGTCGAACTCTCTTTTCCGTAGGAAATCATTAGACAAAATTGTGCAGGACTGCAAGGACGGGGTGTCCGACGGCCATGGGGGAGGGGGGCTCAACAAAGTACTGAACGTAAAAGACCTGACCTTTATGGGTATCGCCGCCATTGTCGGCGCAGGTATCTTCTCCACCATCGGCACGGCATCTTTTGACGGCGGCCCGGGCATTTCCCTGCTGTTTATCCTGACAGCCATCACCTGTGGTTTTTCAGCTCTTTGCTACGCGGAATTTGCCAGCCGGGTGCCCATAGCGGGCAGCGCCTATACCTATGCCTACGTCTCTTTCGGCGAAATCGTAGCCTGGATCATCGGCTGGGCCCTGATCCTGGAATATGCTATCGGCAATATCGTCGTGGCCATCTCCTGGAGCAGCTATTTCAATAACCTCCTGCTGGGATTCCATATTCATCTTCCGGGCTGGCTGATCACCGACCCCGGCTCCGCCAAAGACGCTTTCCTGGCCGCACAGACGACCCTGGCACATGCGGCAAATCTTACAGCAGAGGCAAAGGCTCCCCTTCTGGCCGCTATCCACACCTGGACTTCGGCGCCCGTTATCGGAGGGATGCATTTTGTCGTGAACCTGCCCGCCTTTTTTATTGTTTGCATCATCTCCTATATAACATATATCGGGATCCGGGAAAGCAAGAAAGCGACCAATGCCATGGTCATCTTCAAACTGTGTGTCGTCATCCTCGTCATCGTCCTGGGTTTCTTCTTCGTCAATACGGCCAACTGGAGCCCCTTCCTGCCAAATGGATTCAGCGGTGTACTAAAAGGGGTCTCGGCTGTATTCTATGCCTATATCGGTTTTGACGCCATCTCCACCACTGCAGAAGAATGCACCAATGCGCAGCGGGATCTTCCCAAGGGCATGATCTACTCCCTGCTCATCTGTACGGTGCTGTATATATTGATCGCCCTGGTGCTGACGGGCATGGTACCCTTTTCCAAATTGAACCTGTCCGATCCGCTGGCCTTTGTTTTTAAAGAAGTTCATCAGCCCTGGATCAGCTATGTGGTCTCCGTCAGCGCCGTTGTTGCCACCACCAGCGTGCTGCTGGTCTTCCAACTGGGGCAGCCCCGGATCTGGATGAGCATGAGCCGCGATGGATTGCTGCCAAAGGCGTTTGGAAAGATCCATCCAAAATTCCATACTCCCTGGTTCTCCACCATTGTCACCGGTGTCATCGTCGCCGTCCCCGCCTTGTTTATGGTCAGCAACCTCATGACGCAGCTGACCAGTATCGGTACCCTGTTTGCCTTCGTCCTGGTGTCGGGTGGAGTACTGATCCTGCCCCGGTTCAGCAATGTCGGCAAAAAAGGATTCAAATTGCCATACTGGAACGGGCGATTCGTGATGCCATTCCTGTATGCTGGTTTTGTTTTCCTTTTCCGCGACCGGATCATGACCTCCATACAACATATCTCCGGCGAAGGACTGGAAGAATTGCTTTTCCTCGTCTTCGTCCTGCTGGTCACCGGACTTTTCATTGCCACCGTGCTCCGCAAACTTTCGCTCATCCCGGTGCTTGGGGTACTGTTTTGCGCTTACCTGCTTATCGAGATCCCCGCTATCGCCTGGAAATGGTTCTTTGTATGGATGGATATCGGTCTGCTTATCTATTTTATCTATGGCT
>Ga0206963_10088_pt1 | contig 31577 bp, 28 predicted proteins | sample Alteio_BWOrgHeat_28_FD_152958 | JGI IMG/M metagenome (GOLD analysis project Ga0206963, IMG submission 152958) | Enriched cells from forest soil in Barre Woods Harvard Forest LTER site, Petersham, Massachusetts, United States -... | ecosystem: Environmental > Terrestrial > Soil > Temperate forest >... | reverse complement strand
AGTCACCGACCGTCACCTTATTTTCAACGCGCCGGTAGATCCTTTAGCCCCACCAGATCCCCTCGCGCTAGATGCGGCCAATCCGTCACTCCCCGAGGAGCATAGTGTGATAGTTGAAGCCGAGCGGCCTAACGACCCAGCCCCGCCCTCCGAGTGGATCAACAGTACGGAAGAGGATACAAAAACGGGAACCATTGAGCCCCCGTTTTCTGAATTCCTCGAAATTTCTGAGGGAAGGCCTTCCGAAGAGTTTACGGCGGAAAGTCACCTTGAGCAGGTCACCCTTGAATCGGGCGCGGACTTAGCCGTCCCCCAATCTAATGAATTTTCCGAGCCGGCGGCCGTAACCGAAGCCGTCGCGGAGGCAATCCCAAGCGAAGTCGATAACCCACCGCCGGCCGAAGAGCTGGCTTTATCCGCTGTTCCCGTCAGCGAGACGGCCATCCCGAACTCATTCCCGACGGGACCCGCGACTACGAAGCTAGGAAAACAGTATTGGCAGTTGGCGCATTTTTTTCGCTTTCTAAGTCTTGACCAAAAATTTCCTTTGCCACCTCCGCATTTGGACAAGCTCATCGCGCAGAGTTACTGCTCGTCACTCGAAGCCGAGTTGGGAGAGCACTTTAAAGCGATGCTCGAATTGTTCTGGGAGCACCGGGAGCGAGCCATTAGGAACCTTCTCGACGACGCGTCGCCGGGCTTCTCGCTCCACCCGTCGCTAAAAGCCGGACTGAATGAGATCACAAATCAACATTCAGAATGGCTTTGGGAGAAGAAATTCCCCGAATCTTCCGTACTGAATTCATTGCGCTATCTCTTAGCGACCAAGGAATACTCCAAGCTTAAGCCTACATTAATGGATTTGGGAGTTTGCCTGCTCTTCTTTTCGCAAAACGAGCCGATCGGGGCTTTTCCGGTGGCAAACTATTTGGGTGTAGAAGGGTTAACCCGCGACAAATTATACGAGGCCTGTTTTCGTCTCTTCCGATTGCAGACCTTGTCGGTGAAAGCTCTGGGAGTTGGCGCGGAGTTTTCTCCCGCTCACCTAGCACTCATCGAAAACGATGTTGAACAAGTTTTCTCTCTTATTCAAAGCACCGGAATGCTCAATACCGGAACCATTGAAGTGGAGCAGGTTGCATAAGCTAAGAGGTTCAGTCATGGGACATTATGTCCGCAAAAAACAGGGCCGCCAAAGGTCCCTTTCCGAGGCACTCTCGGAAGCGGAAGACGAACATTATTTGGATTGTCCGGATGCTGATCTGATCACTCGCTCCGCGGCGCTATTGCTAGACGCCATGCTGCTTTTTCTAGTCGTTACCGCGATGGACCGAGTCTCCAGAGCCATGGGGATACTTTTCGTCCAACGCTCAAGTTCCGAGCAGATGGAGCTGACGCTTCGAGTGGTCAGTTTGGCGGTTAAGATTATGGTTTATTACGTGATCGATATTTGGGCGGTTTTTCGATGGGGCGGGAGTTTCGCGAAAATACTATTAGGCCTTCGTGTCATCGACCGCGAAACGGGCGGTAGACTCACTTTTTCGCAGACGCTGGTGAGAGAGGTTTTCGGAAAAATTCTGCTCGGTGTGGGGACCCTCGGCATCGGCTGGGCGGTCGCCGCCTTCCGCGCGGATCGATTAGCGCTCCAGGATCTTGTCAGTAGAAGCGTAGTAAAGAAGGTACGGCAAGCCACATGATTCTCTTGGTACCAACATCGGCAGAAGTTCCAAAAGTTCACTCTCGCCACATCTGGCCGGGTTTAGTGTTGGTCATTTTATTATGCGTCCCTTATCTGCAAAGTTCCGGCATTCTCGACGCCGATACCGCGTTCGTGGATAATCTCTATTCGGTAGCCTCTGATGGAAAATCGGGATTACAAGCGGGCGCGGAAGCCTATCTCCAGCTACGTCCTCTGCTTAAAATCGCACCTTCTCCTTCGGATTGGGATCTGAAGCGGGTGCTTTATGCCAATTTTATTCACGGAAGCCCGGTACATCTACTTTTAAACCTCGTTGGCGCCTTTGCCGGAGCCCGTATCTGCGCAACGTTCATTCCCTTTCTCTGCACTCTTTCTATCTTCGTTCTGGGAGGTAGTTTTGGAATTTTCATGAGTTTGATTCTGTCTTCAAAAACGGCGGCGTACGTTCCCCACGTCGGGGCCAGCGGAGGTATCTTCGCTCTCATGGGAACGTATTACATCTATAACTTTCGCTTTCGCACCCGGTATTTCTTTTGGTTTCCGAGCCGCCAGCGAATGATTTCGCTCAGGACCTCTTGGTTTTTTTTCTTAGATGTGATCCTTTTGGAGTTGGTGCTTTCGGCAGCGCAGTTTCTTCCCCCCCGCGCCGACAACGTCGATCACCTGGCGCACGTATTTGGTTTCGCTTCGGGAATGCTCTTAGCCATTCTACTCAGAACCGCTCAACGGTGGCCAGGCCACCTTCACACAAGAAGCGAGTTCTTGTATTGGAGTCGTTTCACTTTAAAGGGTCTTTACCACCCCGTTTTCACCCCCTTTCAACAATGGACCGAGCTTCTCGAAATTAATCCCTACAATGACCGATTAAAATTGCGATTGTACCGCGTCCTATTTACTCACACGCATCTGCTGTTCGACGCCCAGATTGCGCTGGCGTTTAAATTTATGAGCCCCACATTTATCCGACTTCACACGGCAGAGTGTGCACTATTTGTGAAAGAGGTGCTCGCGCGGGGAAAGCCATTGCCGAACGATTGGCTGGCCTCCACCCCCTACGATTCTATTATTAGACTGGCAAAACTGATGACGATGCCGGTGGAAGAGCAGTATTTGCTCGTAAAACTTGTGGTCGAATATCGAAAAGCGCAACCGGGCGCAGCCGGGGTGCAACGAAAATTAGAACTGCTCATGGGGAAACTGCGCGACTTAATGCCTAAGGAAGAGGTCCCTACACCGCCGAAGGTGAACCGGGACGGAATGATCGATATCGGTATCGAAGATAATAGCCCCCGCCAACGAACAGTGCGCTCACGAGGAGGAAGGGTAAAATAGGAGTTGAGAAAAGTCCCATGATGTAGCGAAAGTACAGGTAAGGAAGCCAGGTATTATATCCCATGAAAACGAGAAACTTTCCCAGCGCGTATACGTGTGCTCCCCAAGAGAGGTTCTCTATCGCCCCCGGAATCACTTCTTCTCCACTCGGGGCTTCGTTCAGTGTTGGTTTCACCAACAGAGCCGCACGATTCACCTCTTCGATGAGGATGGCATTTTGCCCGACTCCTCTGGCCTCTTTCAAAAATGTCCGCCAATTATAGAACGCGGTAAACCAGGCCGCCACTATATGGGAGATAACCCACACGGAGGTACCCTTTGCTGCGGCAAGCCCACCTAATGATGTCGTTACGATGATAAAAAAGATGGCGTATAGCGCCGGCGGAAAGATATCTCGCTTAAACGCTTTCGCTCGCTTGAGAAACGCCCCATCCAGTTTCAAGTCTTCGGAAAGAAGTCTCGTGTCCTTACCTGAGCCCGTAAAGATCGCAAAGATGAGGCAGTGAAGCGAGACACACAGAATGGCCGTAAGGAGCCCAAAAAGCATGTGCTGGGCAAGGGACAATCCTAGTGCCGCTCGGAAGTATCCGCTTCCGATGACGCCCAACAGCAACAACGCACAGACTGCAGCAAAAATATTAAAGAAACGACTCATAGCGGGAGGCACCGTAACCAAATTAGACGAAAACCGCAAGCGTCGGGGGTTGCGTGACGGGGCGGACGCGGGTTATAAGAGCCCATGCCAGAAACCCCATCAGTTCAAGAATTGTCAGCACTTGCTACCGAGTGCCGGGCCGACATTATTCGCATGATCGAACTTGCGGCTAGCGGGCATCCGGGTGGCTCCCTTTCTGCGATAGACATTTTAGTGACCCTCTTCTTTCGCGAAATAAAGATGGACCCCAAAAACCCTCAATGGGAAGACCGGGACCGTTTTATTTTGTCTAAGGGGCATGGAGTTCCCGCACTTTATGCAGTTTTAGTGCGAAAAGGTGTGCTGGAGCGGGACGAGCTTTGGACGCTAAGGAAAATCAATTCGAAGCTGCAAGGCCACCCAGATCGCGTCATCATGCCGGTGGTCGAAGCCTCAACAGGTTCCTTGGGACAAGGGCTTTCCATCGCGCAAGGAATCGCTTTGGGCCTAAAGCTCCAAAAGAAATCCGCGCGAGTCTTTTGCTTGATGGGAGATGGGGAAACGCAAGAGGGACAAGTCTGGGAGACGGCACTCTCTGCTCCCAAGTACCAACTGAATAATCTCATTGTATTCATCGATGCTAACAACGGACAGATAGACGGGCACGTCACCGAAGTGATGAATCTAGAGCCTCTGGCTGAAAAGTGGCGAGCGTTTAACTGGGCGGTTCAAGAGATCGATGGCCATGACTATTCCCAGATACTAGAAGCAGTCGCCAAAGCGAAACGAGTGACAGACCGCCCAAGTCTAATCGTGGCGCGGACAGTGAAGGGGAAGGGCGTATCCTTCATGGAAAATAATATTGGCTGGCACGGAGTCGCACCCACCAAGGCTGAATCCGAAAAAGCGATTGCCGAGATTGAAGGGGGAAAAAGGTCATGAGTGACAAGGCTACTCGAGATTCTTTCGGCGAAGCGCTGAAAGAACTAGGCGCGGAAAATGCGAAAATTGTGGTTTTGGACGCCGACCTCAGCGTAAGCACCAAGAGCGTACACTTTGGCAAAGCCTATCCAGAGCGCTTCTTCCAAATGGGAATTGCGGAACAGAATATGGTGGGAACGGCGGCGGGTCTGGCTTTCACCGGGTTTATCCCCTTTGCGTGCAGTTTTGGTTGTTTCCTAGCGGGGAGGTACGAGACCATTCGTGTTTCCGTGGGGTATTCCAAAGCCAACGTCAAAATCGTGGGAACCCATTCTGGTCTAGGCACTGGGGAAGATGGTTACACCCAAATGGCGCTTGAGGACATCAACGTGCTGCGCGCCCTTCCGGGACTTACCATTCTTCAGCCTTCGGACGATATTACGACTCGAGCGGCCGTTAAATTTGCAGCCGCTCATGTAGGGCCCGTCTATTTACGTCTGACCCGGCAGAAACTTCCAGCGATTCACAAAGCTTCAAGTTTCGAACCGTGGAAGGGAATCGTCGTAAAAGAAGGGGGAACTGAGGTAGCCCTTCTCGCGTCGGGTGCCACGGTTAGCGAATCGCTGAAAGCCTCGGAAAAATTATCACGTCTAAATCCTTGGGTCGTCGACTTTCACACCATCAAACCGATCGACGCCAACCTGATCTTGAAGTTAGCAAAGACTTGCAAAAAATTGGTGACGGTCGAAGACCATAACATCATCGGCGGTCTGGGGACCTCGGTGGCGGAGGTATTGGCGGAAGCGGGAAGTTCCACTCCCCTGATTCGATTAGGGGTTCAAGATACCTACGGAGAATCGGGCATCGCGCAAGATCTGTACGAGAAATACGGGATTTCTGCAGGAAAGATTGCGGCTCGCGTCCAGGAAGCGTTTTAATCCCTTAGTTCATAATTTCTCGATAGCCCTTTAGCATCGATGTTAGCTTCTTGATCTCTCTGAAGTCGTCCGCGTTGGGACGCTGTTCGAGATAGTACTTTAGATCGGCAATCGCTTTGGAAAAATACTCCATCTCGCAATAAAGAATTCCCCGATCTCGGGTCACTTCCGGAGACTGCGGGAACAGGGCGGAAAGCAATTCAACCGCGCGAAGGGCAACCAGGGCGTCACCCTTTAAAATATAGACATGCTTTAGTTGTTGAACCAACCGAGCGATGATCTGATAGGGAGTAATTTTTTCAAAAAGATTTGTACTCATCAGGCGATTTTTTTCCATACTGACTCGGAACTTGCGATGAAATTCCTCCGGCTTCAAGAATCTGCCGTGGTCAAAGGGATCCACGTAGAAGTCCGTCGCAACATCGGAAACTTTAATCAAATAGTAGGATGGCAGGGCCAGACATTCACATTCCAGACCCAACTGATTCGCCATAATCATGTAGAGAAGGCACATCGATAGCGGGCAGCCTTTACGGGCATCGAGCACCATATGCAGGTAATAGCGAGCAGGATCGTCTATCACCTGTTTATATTTTTCGGTTTTGCCCTGAAGATTAAAATCCTTAAAGAGAGTGTAATTGATAGCCTCGGCCTTGAGAATGCTGTCGGCCCCATAACGATTGGTTCTTTGCCAAGCGCGCGATGCGACCTCCAATACCCGCTCAACATAGGGCTGAGGATCGAACTCTGGATCTTGTACTTTACCGACCATAAGGGCTGCGCCAAGCAAATCGTTACGACGCAAAAGTTCCATTAATTCCGTTTTGATGGTTTGCATAGTTTTGGAGTGGCACGCCCGATTTCGCACGAGGTCGACTTACAGCGCGTTAGTTAGGCACAGGATCCGCAGGAAAGATCGCTTTATGCGCGCTAGCCGCAATGACGACTTGGAAATTTAGGCTGTTGGTTCTTTGGGTTGTTTGAGAAGGGGAGGACTTGAGACCTACGGTTCATCGTCTCCGTGCGGAGACGGGAAACGATATCTCCCCATAACTTTAGTTTACCAGCCGCCCATTTTTTTTCAATGAGGCTCAATAATCGCTCGAAAAAAACAGAGCGGCATCTTTCTGTCTTCTCGGGTAGAATGCGCGAACCACGACACACATCATCATTTTCAGCGTGCTCCCCTAATTGGACACACCACGCTTGACGATTTCCAGCGCTCTCTGAGATGGAGTTCTTATGAAGGAAAAATGGGTCTACGTTTGCCAGCAGTGTGCCCAACAGTATTCCAAATGGATGGGGCGATGCCAGGAGTGTGGTGCGTGGAACAGTGTTGTTGAAGAGAGAGAATTGCGCGATGCGGGAAAAGGGAAAGCCAGTCTTGCTACCGGCGAAGGTCCTCAGCCGATAGCCGATATCGTGGCCCAAAATATCCCTCGGTTGCTTTCGGATATCAGTGAACTGGACAATGTTTTGGGCGGGGGTCTAGTTCCGGGAAGTGTCGTCCTCTTGGGTGGGGAACCGGGAATAGGGAAATCGACGATTCTGCTTCAAGCTGCCGACCAATATGCCAAAGCCCACCCTCCCGTTTTGTATGTAAGCGGAGAAGAATCGACCGGACAGATAGCACTAAGATCTTCACGCTTGGGGGTAGAAGCAAAGAACTTGCTTGTCGTCTCAGAGACTTCACTCGAACAAATTCAGAACCATGTGGATAAGGTCAAACCCAAGATTTTAATTCTTGATTCTGTCCAGACTATCTATAGTACCAAGCTCGATTCTCAACCGGGCAGCGTGGGACAACTCAGAGAGTGCGCTCATCAAATCATTTCCCTGGCTAAATCCAAAGACATAGCCACTTTCCTCGTGGGACACGTCACCAAAGATGGTGCGATCGCTGGGCCAAAAGTGCTGGAACATATGGTGGATGTCGTTTTGTACTTTGAAGGAAGTAGTTCTCAAAACTTTCGTCTCCTACGTTCGATCAAGAATCGGTTTGGATCTACCAATGAAATTGGAGTTTTTGAAATGGTGGGTAAGGGCCTAAGGCCCGTGCCCAATCCTTCCGAGCTTTTCTTGTCGGAGCGACCCCTTACGATCCCCGGCAGTGTTATCGTCGCCAGTCTAGAAGGAACTCGCCCGCTCTTGCTCGAAGTCCAGGCCTTGGCGTCGTCCACTTCATTGGCTATGCCTCGCCGCACGGCGATCGGCATCGACCCCAATCGCGTAGCCTTACTCGTCGCTATTTTAGAGAAGCGCGGAGGGTTTCGCCTTTATGATCAAGATGTGTATGTCAATGTGGCAGGAGGCATGCGGATCAATGAACCCGCTGCTGATCTGGCGGTGACGGCGGCTCTGATCTCAAGTTATGCCAACAAAGCGGTATCTAAGGACAGCGTGTTTTTCGGCGAGGTGGGACTAGGCGGTGAGGTACGCAGCGTGCCCCAGGTGGCGACTCGTCTTAAAGAAGCCCAACGAATCGGCCTAAAACGCGCGTATCTCCCCAAAAGAGCGTGCGACGAAATTGGTCAAGTTAAGGGTATTCAGCTGATCCCGATTGAGCACATCCAAGATCTAGACGATAAAATGTGAAGAGTCAGGAACGCTTTTTCTTCGGTGGTGCGGCCAAAAGTTGAACGGCTTGCATCGCACGATCCCAGCGGGAAGTTTCACTTTGGCGCTTCGCCCGAGACATCTTAGGTTGAAAAGTCTTTCCCGCTTTCCACTTGGCCTGAATATCAGCGGGTCCGCTCCACATTCCTATCGCCAACCCGGCCTGAAGAGCGGCGCCCAAAGCCGTCGTCTCCAAGACTTCGGCCCTTACTATTTCAACCCCCAACAGATCCGCCTGAATCTGCATGAGCAGATTGTCGGTCGATGCACCGCCATCGACTTTAACCGGGGAGAGTTTTTTCCCGAGATCCTGCTTCATCGCCTCCAACAATTCACGCACTTGAAACGCGATCCCTTCCAGGATGGCGCGGGCCATGTGGCCTTGTGACGTTCGTCGGGTAATCCCTGTAAACATCCCCGTGGCCCGGGGAAGCCAATGAGGAGCTCCCATACCAGAAAGCGCTGGAACAAAAACCACTCCGTCAGAGTCCGATACGGTGGCGGCCAAAGCTTCAATGTCGGGGGACTGCGAAATCATTTTCATTTCATCGCGTGCCCACTGAACCGCCGCGCCCGCAATAAACGCACTGCCTTCAATGCAATAGGTAGTCTCTTTCCCCAACTTCCATGCCACCGAGGTCAGCAAGCGATGTTTTGAAAAAACCGGGGTTTTTCCGGTATTTGCCAAAATGAATGCGCCCGTTCCGTACGTGCACTTAACCGACCCCTTAGAAAAACAGGCCTGTCCGAAAAGGGCCGATTGCTGGTCTCCCGCAAGCCCCGTAATCGGGATACCGTCCGGAAGTCCTGGAAAATTTCTCGTTTTTCCATACGTGACGCTGGAAGGCAATATTTGGGGCAATAAGGACTTGGGAATCCGAAAAAGTTTCAGCATCTCTTCGTCCCACTCACAGGTCTTTAGCCCCATCAGCAGAGTCCGACACGCATTGCTAGGTTCGGTCAGGTGATTGCCCGTCATCCGATAGAGCAGGTAGCTCTCGATGGTACCGAAGGCGAGCTTGCCCTGGCGCGCCAGAGCGGCGGCCGTGGGAATGTTTTTCAACATCCAGGCTAACTTGGTTCCGCTAAAATAGGGGTCGAGTCGCAAACCCGTACGCCGATGGACTAGAGATTCAACACCCTGCTTTTGGAGGCGAACGCATTCGTCGGCCGTGCGCCTATCTTGCCATACGATCGCCCTGCCCAGCGGCTTAGCGTCTGGTTCGCGATGCCATAAACAGGTAGTCTCCCGTTGGTTGGTGATTCCTATCGCTTCGATTTGGCGTTCTATCCCAGGATTTTTTTGTAGCACCATGCCGACGGATTTGAGCACGGACGCCCAGATATCATTGAGATCATGCTCGACCCAGGAAGGCTGCGGAAAATGCTGTGGAAAATCGACGGAAGCCGAGGCCTTGACGGAAAGGTCATCGGCGATCACAAGCGCCCTACTGCTCGTGGTTCCCTGATCGATGGCCAGAATATGGCGAGACATACTTAACTTTCTCCCCAGTCAGGAATACAATAGGAACATGGACTTTTTTCGGAAGCTCAATCTAAATCGATTCCAACGCAGTATGCAAGGGCTCATTGATTTTGCCACGCTCATCGAGCAGGCGGATCCGCCCAATCGCCTTCGCATCATGGAGCAAGCAGAACAACAAGACGCCGACTTCCTTTTTAAAGTCATGCGAAAGGTAGTTTTCTTCGACGAGATCATCTACCTTGACGAAGCAGTCCAGGCAGAAATATTTGCGAAGACGACGGCGAAAGTTCTAGCCTTTGCCCTGATCGGAACAGCACCAGAATTTCGAGAAGCTATCCTAAAACAGATGGGGCACCGTGAGCGCAAACTCTTTCAAGAGGAAGAGGAAAAGATGGGGCCTAACCCACCTACGTCTTTGGCCTTAGGAGCTCAAAAACAGATCTTAAAAACCGCACGGCAGCTGGAGTCGCAAAACAAATTCGTGTTTGAATTGACCACCTGCCCTCGATTCAAACTAAAACGTAAACGAGGTCCCATTCCGGATGCGCCTCGTGACGCCACTATTGAAATGCCACGTCCCAGTGTGGCGAAGAAATAGTTTTGCCTCTCTAATCAATTCCTCCAGGCTGTGATAGTGTCGCGGGCACTATCATGAAGGCCAAACCTGAAATAAGACGCATCCTCGATCTTGCCTATCGAGACTACCATTCTCACTTTTATCGAGAAAAAGATCCTGTCTCGCTCGTTCACCGTTTTTCTGATCCCAAGGACCAAGAATGTGCTGCGTTTTTGGCGGCACTGCTTTCCTATGGAAACGTCGCTACCATCCTGTCGAGTGTGAGCAACGTGCTTTCTCGACTAGAAGGGTCTCCTCACAAAACTCTGCTGCACGCTAAGAATTTTTCTTTCCATGGATTTCGGCATCGGTTTACTACGGGAGAAGATATAGAGATCGTGTGTCATTGGATCCAATCGGCGCTACGAACTCACGGCAGTCTTGAATCCTTTTTCTTGGACAAAAATTCTCGTCAAAGCCCAATGCACGATCTCTTATCGAGTTTCGTGGAACGGTTCACCTCTTTGTCTCTTCCGTCTCATTTAAGAGAAACCTCCAGGAGACGGACACGAAACCTCAAATACCTCATTTCTGATCCTAGGAGAGGAAGCGCGTGCAAGCGCTTAAATATGTTCCTACGCTGGATGGTTAGGCTACCTGACGGTATCGATCTCGGGCTTTGGAAGGGATTGGGAACTGAGCAGCTAATGTTGCCGGTCGACACGCACGTGCTCAAGACATTGCAAGGCCTGCGTTGGACCCGTTCCCAGCAGGCTACCTGGAAGGTCGTGGAAAAGGCTACGGAGAGGCTTAGAGTCTACTTCCCAGCGGATCCCATTCGTTACGATTTTGCATTGTGCCATCTTTCGATGACGGGTAAGACTATCCGGATCTATGAGAAAGTGGAATGATGACCCCTTCACCAAAAAAGCCCGACGTGAGAACTATGAGGCGCGTTCGGTCTATAAATTAAGTGAAATTGACCGCAAAGAGCGCCTTTTCCCAGGCGTGCGGCGCATTCTTGACCTAGGGGCGGCACCCGGGTCCTGGACTCAGTACTGCTTGGAACAGGCCCCGGCGGCTAAAATAATCGCCGTGGATCTGTCTCCGCTCCAAGTGGAAGACCCCCGAATCACGTTCTTGCAGCAATCGATCGAAGACATCGATTTCACGGTGCACCTTGGCAGTGAAAAGGTGGACCTGGTTTTAAGTGATATGGCTCCCAAGACGAGTGGGATCCACGATTCCGACGTAGCCCTATCCTTAGAGCTAGCCACAACGGCCCTTATCACGGCTCAGAAGTTCCTCAAGCCGGGTGGACATTTTGTCGCAAAACTATTCATGGGATCGGGTTTTGAGGATTATCAACGGCAGGTGCGAATGGCCTTTGGTCAGCTCCGATTGATTCGACCGGAAAGCACGCGAAAACACAGCCGCGAGATATTTTTCGTCGGAAAAAATTTTAAAGGGATCTAAGGCGATCGATCAACTGTTCTAAGAGCCGAGCCGTCGCTCCCCAGACCAACTCGCCGTCGACATAGATTCCGACACTCGCGACGCTATGCTCACCCACGCTGACATCGACCGGCTTAAGCCCTTCGGAGACCAGCACTTCAATGGGTAAGAACAAAAGCTGGGCCACCTCCGCCGAGTTGATCGAAAAGGCGTAAGGGAACTCCAGACGCGCAACCCACGGATGAATCAGAATGTTGCCCCTTGTCAGAACGGGTTGTAGCGTCCCCAGAATCTCGATGTCGGATGGTTTGGTTCCTATCTCTTCTTCCGCCTCACGCAGCGCGGTGTCCAGCAGATTGCGATCGTGCGGTTCCCAAAAGCCGCCGGGAAAGCTTATTTGCCCCTTATGCGTCTCCACCCATTGGGTTCGTTTCGTGAGTAGAATTTCCTCACGCTGAGTCTCTTTGTTCCAGCCCACGGGGATAAGTACCGAGGAAATGCTTCGATCGCCTTTTGGAATATTTTCAGGAGTAGGCGGGGCCAGAACCGCCCTAAGTTCGTTGACCCTCATTCCTTATTGGTGCCTGTGTACTTCGGATTTGGCAAGTTTGGCGAAAAAAGGGTAAAAGAATAGCTCTTTTGGAGGTGGCGTGCATGGCGAATGAAAGAATGAAATCTAAAGAGTGTATCTTCTGCAAAATTGTTCAAGGTACTCTGCCGAGCGAGAAGGTTTTTGAAAATGAGCAGGTCTTTGCGTTCCGGGATATCAGCCCTCAAGCCCCGGTTCATGTGTTGATTGTACCCAAGAAACATATTGTGGACGTACTAGATGTGAAGCCCGAAGACGCCCATATCTTCCAGGACCTCTTCTTTGCAGTTCAACAGATTGCCCCCCAACTAGGCATTGCGGGGCCTGGGTTTCGCGCGGTGTTTAACAGCGGAGACCACGCCTGCCAAACGATGTACCACGTCCATCTCCATCTATTGGGAGGAACCCAAATGGGCGGTTCCTTGGTGGGATAGGGCCCTTAGTGGGTAAATGATTGAAAATGCAGACTCGGGTTGGTAGAAACCTAAATTCGTAGCTTTACCGGCTGTCCAAGGACAAAGCCTACTTGCCGGCTCGAAACGAACGCTAAGCCTGACTGGTCGGGCGTAGTCTGAGTTCGGATTATTGACGATGTTTTTGCCCGGATGGCGGAATTGGTAGACGCGCTGGACTCAAAATCCAGTTCTCGCAAGGGAGTGGGAGTTCGATTCTCCCTCCGGGCAGATTTCTGGACACTGGTCGAACTGGCACGCGAGGCTAAAGGGGCGTATAGGCCCAGCCGAACCTTCGTTGGATGAATTTCTGCAAATTGAATTACGTTAGCGAAGATGGGGCGCTGCTTTGATGCCGGGCAGTTTTCTAAGACCCCAGTCGGTATTTCGTGCGCCCCTGGGCGGAAATTTCTCCCGTGGCGGCGCAGTTCTCGTCCTTAAACTACGTTCCCAATATTTGGATACGGACGTCTCCCTCGTTATAGGAAGGATAGCTTTGTTACGGCTCCATAGTAACTCGCATTTTTTCAAATTGATTGGATATCAAATTAGCAGACACCCGACGGAAGTGCGCAGCGGACAAATTTTCAGGCTGGTCCCTAAGTTCAAGGCTGGCATCGCTGGGGATTTCAGGAACGTAAAGCAAACTGCCACCCGGACGGATAAAAACCGAGAAGTTCTCTCGCTCCAGCGAAGCCTCCTTAAGTCTGCTTTGTAACTGTTCAAGATTCGCCGCTGCGCGCTGTCTGATTTTAATGTCGAGAGTGGCCAAATCCCTACCCCCAATTTTAAGAGCCTGTACGCCGGAGGTTTGGAGTTGAACGCAGTCGTTGGGGATCTGGAAAATAAGGCCCATCCCTCCCACGGAGGGCACATTCACCATCTTAAATTTTGGCCCGATCCACAATCGATCAAGCTGTTCCAGTTCTTCCGCAAAAGCATTTAAAGCACGGGCTGACTCGAGGTCAGGAGCGGTAAACACAACTAATTTCGAATCGGCACCCAAGACCTCTCCCTGCAGTTCACCCTTCACCTCGTAGAGTTTCGATAACCCCGGGCCCAAGTAGATTTTGTTTCCAACGTGTATATTCGTGTCTTTTGCGTGATCTGAATTAATGGTTGCTGCCATTCGGCTAGCCAATTTGTTTTCCAGTGCGTCTAACTGTCTCGAGGTTCTCTCATACACTGCCTGTCTTTCAGCGGTGGGCTCAGGTTTTATTTTGGCCTGATTTACCTGTGAAATAATCGTACGAAACTTTGAACGCAGGGCAGCATCAGGAATAGTCTCAGCCAACGTTTTAGGCTGAAGATCCGACATTGGCTCGACGAATCCCTTCAAGTTTTTATTGGTATCGTAGCCCTCTAACTTTAATTTCGTACCATGGTTCAGCAACATGAGCGCTTGATTGCCTTGACGTTCCGTGCTCAGGGCAGTGACGTTTGGGTAGGGAGTACCTGCGTCTTGCATTGCGAGCGCATCCCAATCGACGATTTCCAATCTTTTTTGGACGTCCACAACGAAACTGGATAGCCCACCACCACAATCAGGGTCCGGGGTAGAAGAGTGGACGGGTTCCTCCCTTGGAGGGTCTTTGGCATAAACACGCGCAGCCACGGATAGACCGAGCAAAAAACCTATAGCCCAGAGCATTGTAAGAAAGGAGGGATACACCTCCTAATTATGCCACAAGGAAGACCGCATTGCCTTCGGCTCCAGAGGAAATAAACCGCTCCGTCGCACCGATGGAAAACTCATGTTATAAATTCGAATCCTGCCCATGAACTCCAAAATCACGGCGGATGAAGAAAGTGAAGCCACTCGGAAGGAAGATATCTCCATTGTACCTTTGGCAATTCCGATGTTGAGCGGCCCTGCCTCTATGGCGGCGGTCGTGGTCTTAGGTTCGAACGCCACACATCCTCTCGATTACGCGGTCATCATTTCCAAAAGGATAGGAGAGATAACCCGCCACTTTTAGCAGCGGATAATCGCGGTAACTAAATTTGTGGCTATTACGCCCACCCAGGAAATGGGTGTTTGAAATTCTTATCCGTACGAGCAACCATTTATGGGCTGATTTTATCAACTCTTCCCCGCAGCACACTATGACCCGTACCTTTTGGGCCCAATTGGAGACTGACACATTTTGAGAAGTAGAAATTGCCCAGGGCTAACCCTACGAAAGAATGCATAAATTTGAGGCGACGATAAACGTCCCTTGTTCGCACTTTTACTTTTGAGTAGGATGCGCGCCTCATGGCAAGCCGTCTCCCCATCGTTTTGGTAATACTTGTCTCGACGGCCGCGGCAACTCTACCCGCCTCTACCGATTGCCGAATCGCCGTAAGTGAACAAGACATTCAGGCTTCAGTACAACAGTTTCCCCACCTGGCGGTGTATCTCACAAACCTTCTTGGGGATCCTCTTATCCCGCCGTCGGCGAAGCGAGTTATCCACGAAGCCGTCGCGAACCAGAAAACGAACATCCTAGAACTCACCAAAGATCTCAAGGCCAGTGAGGTCAAGAAAGGGGGATGCAGCGTTCATTCTAAACACATAATATCCGTCAAACCATCTGGGGAAAAAACGACCTTCCTTGTTTTTGACCTAGATCCATCCGTAAGTCTTGACACTTCCGTCCACCAAGCAAGGGACCCTCGGGTTACGATAGAGGCGAATGAAGAGAGTGCCTTTCCTGAGGAAAGTCTCCTACATGAACTCGCTCATATTCGATTTATTATTTTTTTGGATCGAAATTTTCAGAAAATGGCCAAGAATGGATACTTCCCGGACAACACGATAATTGAATTGGCAGACTCTCCCGGTATCTATGCTCTACGACAGGACTTCTATATTTACCTGTCTGAGCGCTATGCTTATGAAATGCAGTTTCAATACCGAAAGGCAACGCTGTATTCTAACGCCTACTATGTCCGACACTTACACCCAACCTTTGGTTATCTTCTAATAGTCGACGAACCGGCAGCGCGAAAAAGGATTGTCGCACACATACTAAAACACCATGCGGAAACCCGTTGTGATTCATTTCGACAATTCGATCAAATGCCTGTCACCCGGATTCTCCGGTGGAAGCCGATTCGTGAAATAGACACCGATTTGAACACGCTCTAATAAAGGTGACTGCCTTTCGTTATTATTTAATTTGGATGAATTCATAAATCAGATCGGTTCAGATATCACCGACGCCAGCGTAAATATTCAAAATGCAGTCCCCCTTCCTCCTTCTCCAAAAGAGAGTAAATGCCCAGGTGTCGGTCAAAAACGGCGGAGAGAAACTGGCCCGGTTCTCCCTCCTCCAGTGGCAGGGGAAAAGAATGCAATCGAGTTCCCGGATTGGCCCCATCGAGGGACAGGACATCGATTCGATCGTTATAGGTAAGGATCAAGTCCTCTCTCTTACCTTTGCCGACGAAAGGGTCATACGGCCTTAAACAAGCCTCCTTCGGAAAGGTCTGGTCCGGCAAACTAATAACATCGGGTTGCGAAGCAAACAGATTTTCTGTCTCTACCGAGCGCCGCAGAATCGAATTTCCTGCCTCGATGATGTGAAGGGTGTAGACGAAATTGTCCAATATTCCGATCAGAGTTTCCCCTTCGTCCAGGGTAAATTGTTTGTATTCGTGCAAGTCTGAGGAGTGAAACAGATGCACCTTCGAACCTTGCTGGACGGCGAGCACCCCTTCCTGATAACTTGCTTTGTCGATATCACCACCGCCCTCTAGATCCACCTTCGCGAGACTCAGCCGCTCCTTTAGGTCCCACAAACGGACATCGCCTTCCCCAAAAACGATGACACGATGATCATCCAAGAAATAAGGGGGAACTGAGGCGCTGTCCAGTGACATGTGGTGAAGGGGATTAAAGCCACTTCCGTTGTTGGTGTTGAATCGAAATATTTTTGTCCCGATAGAGGGGTGAGAAGCCACCAGGTAAGGGGATTCTCCGGGGCCCCACGTCAGGCTCGCGTCCGCGCCGATTTTAATTTTGTCCTTTCGGGCGGGAATAAGAGTTAATTTTTTCGCTCTTAGTGCGCCCTTGGTCAGGTACATCAGATCAAGCTGGCCATCCTCGTACCACACTAAGATATACCCCTCGATTTGAAGACCTAGGACGACTTCGCGAAAGCCTTCGATCTCTTCCAAGGCGGCGATAGGTACGGATCTAAAGTGCCTGCGATCCCAGGTATTGGCTCGGCCCGCCGAATAATCGATGACCGTGTTCTTCTTGGTTTTCGGGTCCCAGGAAGCGACCAGCCCGAGGCCGGGGTAAGTAGAGTGTGGTCGGCCCGCCGAGAGCCGCATTTGCTCATGACGTAATCCCTCGAAGACTATTGTTCTGCCGCAGGCGTCCGGATTGTGCAGGCGTTCGGTTACCGCTGACGCATTGAACGAGAAAAGGATTAACAGCCACCACCACATTTGAACCTCCACTTAATTTCCTTTAGGGAAGAGGGTATTTACCGAAAAGCTATGTAGAAATATAATTCAAAGAACTTTTGGCCAACATAACCACAGGTTATAACAAGATAAGTTAATGGAATAATTGGGAATATATGGGGCTATTGACGACTAATTTTGATTATTTTATTCGCTGCAGCGAATATAAGAGCTTTCAGGAGGCGGCTACCTATTTGGGAATCAGCCAGCCGGCCATCAGCAAAGCGATCTCCAACCTCGAGAATCAATTGGGTACCGCGCTCTTTCTCCGGACGAAAAAGGGAATCAGCCTGACGGAGAAAGGCCAGGCGCTATATGACGCCCTCACCTCTGAGCATCGAAAGCTGAACGAAAAGATCCAATCCATCTTGCAATCTAACTTTCAACCGCGACTGCGCATTGGAAGCATTCCGGCGTTTGCCATAAAGTATCTTCTCCCGGCACTAAAGAAGATGAAAAATGTGCGGATCGATCAGATTATGACCGACGGTACCCTCAGTTGTGAGAAAGCCGTAGGGTCAGGCCGCTTGGATTTCGCCTTTGGCGCCTTCACGACCAAGCCCCGCACGTTGAAATCTATTTTTATAAAAGACGATCCGATAGCGATCGTGGGACTGAGGTCAAAATTCGCTCACATTGAAAAGGCAAAAAGCATGAACGATCTCGCAGATGAAGTGTGGCTGGACAATATCAACGCCGACTACGAATGGAACGTGCTCTCCCACCCGACTCACGAGACCTACATCGCAAACGACGCGTTAGCCCCCATTCATCTTATTATGGAAGGCGAAGCGATTGGAATGATGCAGCTCGATCAGTTTACCCCCGCCCAGCTAAAGCTTCTAGTGAAAGCGCCCTTTCACCCTACGGGAAATTCCCCACAAAGAGGGTTTAGCCCTCCGGATCATCACCCTAAGATTTTTCTGATTTACCGTGAGGGCATCTCTGAATCGATTCGCCCCTATCTGGAGACATTTGCTCAAATCGGAAAATAGCTCTTATTTAATCTGGATAAATTCATACTTTACTTGAGCGTCGTCTAAAATCAGCTTCTTGGGTTTAGGCACCACGCGCAGCTCAGTGCCGCCCGACCAAGGCACGCTGGTAAGGGACAGAAGCTTCTCGCCGGTACTTTCTTTTTTTGACCCGATTTCGCTTTTCCATCTTGGAGTGGAAAATAGAAATTTTCCGGTTTTCTGTAGAGAGATTTCCACCGGTCCTAAATCGGCATTCTCATATTTACCAACATAGTTGCCGATCCACTGGGTACTCTTTGAATTGATCGACACTTGCTCCCGAATCTTCTTGCGCATTTCTTCGTACACTTTTTCGGAAAAACGAATTAGTTCTTGTGATTTCGGCTCTGCGCCCAAGAATGACTCGAGTAGTTTTTGTTTTAGGGCACTTCGAAAACCATTCACCCCACTCGCGTTTGTCAGGACCACCATGCCTACGTTGTGGTTAGGCAAGAAAAGCAGGTCCGAAGTAAAGCCTAGGGTATTGCCGCCATGATGAATAATTTGAATGCCCTTGTTCGTTTCGATGAACAAACCAAGGCCGTAGGTCGTATCATCATCCACCTTCACGCCGGGACTTCGGCGCTTACTAATCTGTTCTTCGGAAAAGAGCACATCCCCATTGGGTCCTTTTCCATTGCGCAGTTCCATCGCTATATACTTGGAGAGATCCCCTACATTTGACCAAATGCTCCCGGCCGGAGAAATCGGGAGGACCATGGTTTCATCGAGACTTCCTGCAAAAGGCGTCATCCGACTGTCGTACCCTCTAGAGTGGGGTGACGCGAGCTTTGGTGTATCAAGCTTATTAGGAGTTACCCGCGTCGAATCCATCCCGAGCGGAGAGAATACTAGCTCGCTCATCGCCTTTTCGTACTTAGCCTGAAAATCCTTTCCCGGGGTATAGACGTTCCCCCCGGCAAATCCCCCGACCGCGACGAGCGGGTTCGAATATTGGAAGGTCTCCCCAAACCCGGTCGTAGGGCTCATGCTATGAAGCTGCCTCAAGGTGTCGGAGGCAGATCCGCTCTTTGATCCGAAAACAAATTCCAAGTCTCTACGGGGCATACCCGTGCAGGCGCAAGCCGCGTGACGAATTAAGAATCGTGCGGTGGTCGATTTATCGGTGAGTTCGAATTCGGGTAATACCGACATGATAGGGGTGTCCCACGACAATTTGCCCGATTCCACTAACTTGGAGAGCATGAGAGTGGTTAATGGCTTTGTGGTCGAACCGATCATGAAAAGCGTGTTCTCCGTCACCTTGTCTGGTTTTCCCAGTTCTTTGACTCCGAATGTGTTTTGGTAAACGACCGCTCCGTTTTGAACAATGGCCACTTGAGCGCCCGGGATTTTCAGGTCCGTTATCGCGGCCTGGATAAAACCATTCCAGTCCGCCGCGTTTTCGGAAGAGAAGGGTTTTATCTTGTTCTGGTTGAGGTCTTCCTTCTTAAGCCCCTCGGGTCGCCAGGTTTCCGCCACGATCTGAAGCTGCGGTCCCCGCTTATCCAATGCCGCATTGGTTCCATCGACGAGAACGACGTAGGCGGTGCCTTTGAGTATATGAACGACCGAAACGACACTCCGATTCGCTTTTGCCGGCACCTCGTAGGCGACTTGGTGTATCTGTTCCCATCCGTCTCTCGACGGGGGCGAAAAGATTTGGCGGACCTTGTAATCGAATTGACTCTCAACTTTTTTCCAGAGGGAATTTGAGAGGGCTTCGACATTGCCCGTAAAGGGGGTCTGAATTAGCCAAAGGGTTAAATCCCCCTCCGGGCTTAACAGCTTTTGCGCCTCCGGATCGAACTGCCAGTCAGCAGAGATTACGAAGGTCGACTTATCTTTTAGGGTGATATGAGTCTCTTTTTCGTAACGAGTATTCGAGGCGAAACCAATCAGGGATATGACCAGCAAGAAAAAAATAATTCGCAACATTCAGGGTGTTTACTACACCGACGCTAGGGAAGGCAAATCCGCGGGTTTACGGAACCTGCGCATGAAGAGAATTTATTACCTTCCCTCTCATCAGGGAAACGTCCAGAGAAATTCCCCCTCCAATAGACGCCTAGCCGCCCACCGTCTTTCGAGGTCGGACGAGTGACTTGCCTTTTTCAACGCCGGCTTAGCCAAATCCACGATTTGCTCCAAATCATTCCTTGCCTTAGTGCGTACCCCGTCGTCCGAGGAACCCAATTTTTCAATCCGATCTTTTACCAGCGTATCCAACGTCTCTTTCTGCTCCGGAGTCTCTATCCGAAGCGGTTTTGCCGGCGGAAACGGTATCGCGGAAACCCCGGCCTTGGCTTTGAGCTGGAAAAGCCGGATGGTATCAAACGTATGGGCGGAAATATTACCGGCCGCATCGCCGGCATCGATGGCTTCTGTCGTGTAGATGCCTCCCAATTCATTGGGGTGCGTTTCTATTTCCATTACGGCCTTCGCACTTTTAGGGTGGTCTTTACCTTCAACCCTCTCTCCTGTCTTGGAATCAAAGAGGTCGAGTCTAAAGTGGGTGATGGGGTCTCCGCTTTTGAGAACGCTCATGGCGACGTCTCTGACACCTGACTTGCCATCATCGATGGGAATCGTGAGATAGACCTTCTGTCCGGCTTCGATGACCGGTAAGTCTCCGTTTCTAGGAAACCGATGGATCCGCCCATCGGCATCTTTCGTGCTAACTTCGATATCGCCGGTCCTAATCTCTGGCACTACCGAATCCTCGTCGTTTCCCTTAACCGTAAACAATCCGCCGCCGAGGATAGTATGTGGAGTAAGAACGTTTCCCACTCTGTCGGTTATATTCATGTTCAGCAGTCGATAGGCCCCGCCTACCTCAAATTTATTCGTTTCGATGGTGCACAGGACGCTGGCTTCTTTGGGCGAACTATCTTCGGGCAAGATGGCATCGGTGCTTGAATCCACCAAATCACATTTCCAACGCGCCCCTAAACCCTCGGCCTTGGCGAAGTTAGCCTCCACCGCACGTAGGCCCGAATGGGAATCCGCTACCGCGAACTTCAAGAAAACTGTCTCGCCGGCATTGACCTCGGGCAATTTGAGCCCCCCGCCCCCCGGCTTGAGAACGATCTTTTTACCCTGCGCATCTTTGATGAAAATCTCGGTGTTTCCTGAAAGCAAAGGGGGTTCGAGATCGCCACCACCATTCGATCGAATCATAAACAAATTCTTTGGCTGGAGATTTTCCTTCCCATTTCCGGCCCCATCCTCCAACAACCACTGCGTTAACTTAGCCATCGACGTAGCTTCGAGAGGATGGGTGGGAATCTCTAAAGTGACGAGGGCCTCTTTCGGGCGGGCGCTGTCCTCTAGCTCTTTGTTGGTTTTAGGATCATACCAATGAACGGAAGTCTTCAACTGGCGGCTCGCCTCAGTGGGCCCCCTCCTGATGGCAGCCTGTGGCTTTCTGAGCCCAGAAAGATCGTCTCTAATCGGAATCGAGATAAACACCCGTTCGCCGGCGTGCACGTCGGGTAACTCCGCGGCGCCAACGATTGCCCCCGTCTTGTCTCTCGGACTTGGAAGTTCGACTAGGGCACCGGATCTATCTTCCTTGAAAATGGAAAGCTTACTGAAATCGGCAACGGGCGGGCTCGTATCGATATCGGTGCGCAGATGGCATAGCTGCTGCTCGCTCTCGAATGAGAATTTTTCGGGAAGGTGAATCACCTTCGCGTGCGACTCGAGATTGGCTGGAGTGGACGGCCTTGCGCCATCCAGCAGAGTCACGCGTACGATGTCCAGCGCCCGGCGCAAACCGTCGTCCTCCGCTTGAAAAAGCTCCGTCCGGTCGCGGAATTTCAAAGCCTTTCCATCGAGTAAATCCAGCGTGGTGTCTACTTGAGCCGAGATCGCTTGTTTATCAATCTTCAAATGAGGCGTATCGAGCAGACGGAAGGACCCGCGATCGAAATCCGTGATGACCTGAATCAGCCCTTTGAGTAAAATCCGAGAGGCTTCGATCCCTGTTTTGGGGGAATCTTTTGAAAAGCAAGCACGCGTCATCGCCTGGACATAATCAACGATGTACTCGATCGCCCGGCGCAAATGCGTCGCTCGGGCCGTCGAAACCTCCACATTGTGTGAAGCCCCGTCGTGCACCATGAGCGCGGGCTTCAAGAGAGTTTCTACGGTCGCCACCTCGGGCAGTTGGGCGATGATTTTTTTCCCAAAATCATGAGAAAGTTCAATATGGCTCTCGGCGTCCGGGACCGCGTGGCCTGCCGCCGGAGCGGAAAGCGCGGGGGCGGGTACCAAAACAAAAGCAAGTATTTGCAATAGCGGTAACCGAAAGCGCATGCTGCTATCCATGCAAAAGAGACACCATTTTAGTAAGCCTAGAATACGATCCCCACTCCGCGCGAATACACCTAAGCCCATCGCATCTGTCAAAGTATCGATAAAACCGGGAAGCCAAGCGGATCTCACTCGGAAAGGGAATGCGAGAATACCTTAGTAGGCCCATCGCCTTTATCGGATTGGCCAAGGTTGGCGACCCGTTTATGGTCGGGCGAAGGAACCATCTCCAGGCAATTTTTTGCTCCCGATAGCCCTTTATGATGCGTTGCAAGTACCATTGCGGTTTCAGCAGATCAAGCGAAATGGATAAGCGTCCAGAACATGAATCCAAATCGAACGGGAGCTTTATCGTTGTTCTTTTTCGGTAACGTTTAGTGTCTCGACTAACTTTTGATGAGCATTTGGAGAAAGAAGGTGCCCGTCGCCTTCTAGGATTTTATCCATGAACAGCATGGTCCTGAAAGCCGACGGGCACGCTTTAGGAATTCAACGGATGGGCGGCGATTGCCGCAAGCGCCTCCGGAGTGCCGATCTCGCTCAAGAGATCTTTGGCGTAATGCCTTAGATCGTTGCTTCGAGAGGTATCGGCGAGAAACCCCGCGATAAGCGCCACTCGATCATCGCCACTTAACCACGCTAGCGCGCTTTGAATCGCTTGGTCATCCATATTGGGCATCTTTAGAAGGGCGCGGTACGCGGCCTGTTTCTGAGGTACCGATCGGGTCTGAAGAGTCACGTTGGCGTCGGACGCAAACTCGTCACTGCTCCAAGTGATATTCAGGAGCATGGCATCGGCCTCAGGCGTATTCATAGACTTCAGCGTTGAAAAGGCATCATCTTTGACATCCTTCTGGTCGTTATGGAGTAACGAGACGAGCCATTGCGCCGAAGCGAGAGTCTTAATCGTTCCCAAGTCATCGATCGCTTGGCTATAGTCGAATTCGGCTCGATTTCCCATGCGTTCCAGCGAACGAAGGCAGGCCGGTGAGCCGATCTGCGCAAGAGTATTGACGCGATTATCCCAATAGGTCCGGTAATCGGAGAACGAATCGACGGATGATAAATCTTTCTCTGTCGGCGCTCCCAATAAGACCGCAACCTGCTCCGCGAGCGCCGCGGGTGCCGCGCCAGCGAACTGTAGAAGCGCGGTCCGTACCGCTTGTAGATGCGTATTTTGAGCAAGCGCCGGCACAAGGCTCCTGCGACGGGAGAGATCAGTCTCGGCCTCGAAGCGAATCGTCAGTTGAGAAATTTCCCCCTGAGATAGCGTGCCACCCCTTCCCAAACCGATGGCGGCCATCATTTTAGTGTCGCCGCTCAAACCAGCATCGGAGGCCTCATCACCGTCGACTAGGTCGACAATTTTGGTAAAACGGTCAGGATATTTCGCCGCCTCGAGCACCGCGCTCAATTGCACGATCTTTGCCGCGGCGGAATCGGCCGGCGTCGTAACCGCAAAATTCAAGAGAGCGTCAATTCCCTCTGGCCCCTGTTGGGCGAGTAACTGCGCGGCCAAAACCCGAGCCCTCACTCCTACCCCCGGACTGGAGAGATTAATCTCCCTCCCCAAGAACAAGACATCACCCGTGGTAAAGGGCGTTCCAAGCTGTAGAGCGTAATCGTAGGGATCCCTCGAAGCCAGATCGCCCAAAGACGCAGTGAAATCGCCGATATCCAGAAGAGTTTCTTGGGGGATTGCCGTCACCCCCTCTTTGACTATTTTCAGATAGAGGTTCCGGACGGCCGGAAATTTGTAATCCTTAAGATCCACCATGGCTTTAATCCGATCGCCTCCGTTGACCGCGGTGTTGTCGATTTTTGCCATAAGGGCCTGGGCTTCGGCGGGGGGATCCACCGGCTGAGTGGGGACGGCCGACGTTGTCGTTGAGGAACCGGTCCCAGAGGGTCCCCCAGCCGGAACCACATTTCCGCCACCGGCGGCGCCCGTAACACCAGTAGACGCGACACCGGAACTATTAGAATTAGGTGTTTTACCAGGGGCGCTCGGCCCGGAGTTAGATCCACAGCCCGATAGGGCGGCAATTATAGCTAAGGTCTGAAAGAACTTTAACGGGCCACAGAGTTTTAATTCCATACTTCTCCTTGCTTGAGGTGAACCATTCCACCCCTCTCCTCCTATGAACTGCAACGGAGGTGCCAAGTAGCCAGTGCAACGCTGTGGTTTTAATTAACGAAATCGTCCTGAGTTTAGACCGGCTGGAAAGCTTCTCGGCCGGCACAAGTCATTATTCGGACGTGAAGAGTTCCGGGACACGGGAACGGGCCCCAGGTCGATCGGGACTCTACTCGAGTATGGAAAACGATGACCAGGCGTGTCTGAGCGCGGTGCGAGGACGAATCGCCTAAGAAATTTATCTACCTCATCATAGTCTCGCTGAGATGTCCGAAATTCTTGTAGGTATTAACGTTGTCATCGTCAACGATCTGAACTTGACCGTTCCGATTCCCGTGGACGGTCCACATTTTCCCAGTGACCGGGTCCACATCAATAATCATGGCCACATGATTGGAGGATTTGTTTTGGTCGGTGAAACCCTTTAGTAAATTGCCAAACACCGGACTATGGCCGGCAGTTTTTCGCAATATCTCGCCCGTGTAGTAGGAGCTTCCTCTCGCACTGAAGGACCCCATGACATCGACCGAGACATTGGAATAGGGCTTCGTGCAATATTCATAGAAAGTCCAACACCAGTCGGGGCCATTAGCCCCATATTGACGTCTTCTCTCCCAATCGACATTGCTCGGATTTCTCCACGCCACGGCCTCCTTCAATGCCCGGTAGAGAGCTCGGCGCCGATTCTGCAGCTCCTTGGTCGGGCCATCCGTGGCCAGGTAGATATCCGCGCCCACCTTCTTGATCAATTTCGCCGGGCAACTTTCCCCCTCAGGACAAGGCTTGCGATCGAATACTTCGATGGAATCGATTCGGTACACGGTGGTAGGCGACACTTTTTTCAAATCGAACGTAGCAAAGGCGTCCTTGGTAGCCGAAAGCGGAACCTCCTCTTCAATTACCTTGCCCGACTCTCTCAGCTTTACGTATTTCACCTTTACAAAAGGAGCCGTCATTTGATCGAACCTAAGAGGATTCGACGTTCTGAATTTTACATTCAGTAGATCACTCGAAGGAGATTTGCCCATATCATCGTAAGCATAAAAGGCGCCGTCCAAGGTTTCCTCCGGCCGAGGGGCGGGAACGGTCGTCGCGGCCACTACCGGAGGAGCCTCATGGACTGCGGTCGGTGGCGGCGGCACATTGCCTCGACGAGCGGCCAACGCGGAATGATTCGAACCGATGATAAATAGAAAAAATAAAACGAAAGAGACGCGCACAATACCCCCCCGGGTAAAATTGATTACCTCTTTAGCAAGCAAAACTGGTGCCTTAGGCCTCGTGTAGTGTATACGCCTCGTGAACTACGAGAATACGGTGGCTACGTGGTGACAAATTCGTGCCTATTGTGAAAAGTGCCTATCGGGATACGCGAATTGCTTCGTATTAAAGGTAACCGAAAATAGGGAGTGGATTTGTCGCAATGGGGGGAATAAAGGTGTCACTCTCCAATCGGCCTAATAGGAGAGTGATTCTCTATTTAAAGCGGACTAAGATCGAGGAGGATTTTTTCAGCTTCGCTGAAAAAAATCTTACATGTGCGGAGGAACGGTATAGATCAGCGCATTGGTTGCGACGGCATTGCAATGGTTCCCTTTTGAATCATACATGCGGGTCATCATGTAACCGCCATGTCCATTGGCCGCCTTGGTCCCCCAGCTCTCACCCCAGTTATTTTCGGTGATGAGATAACCGTCCCCGTTGATCGGCTTTCCTTGATCGTCGAAAACGCACATGCCGAAGGCATCCACGGAAGTTTCGCAGTCGTAGCCTACGAGATCGATCATGTGATCGATCTGGTTAGGTCCGCCCTTACAGTCATTGTAGATGCCGGAATCGTAATTGGACCAATCACCGCTCGTTGCGGTATCAATCGACACCATTAGAGATTGCACGCCTACGGCATAAGCGAGATCTTTAAACGTGGGGCTGGAATGCGTGCTTCCTAGCATGGTGTAGGAAATCGCGGTGGCGGCGGGTGCTAGGGTCTTGCATTTGCGAGCGGATTGATAGGGATCTTGCGCTTCAAGCCACGGACCTTGGTTATTTTCAAACTGGCCCGCGGCATCGAAATCTCCCCCACCGCAGCCGTTTTGTTTCGGACCGTTACCACAATTGTTTAAGAGATAATTGAATGCGAGAGCTCCGGGATCTTGCCCTTGGGTCATGAAAGCCGAGCGAAGCGACTTAGTGAGAGAGAAATCCCAACAAGAGCCACAGCTACCCTGGTTTTCAGGAAGACTGACGAGGTAGGAGATATCGGTTTTTCCAGGGATGAGGGTATTTACACCCAAATAGGAAGTCTTAGGCGCTTGATCCATGAAATCAGCGGTTCGCGCAGTGCGATGTAACCCCTTCGTTCGCGGGATGAAATATTGCCTGGTCTTGTAAGTTGCTAGGAATGGCGCTGCCTGCGCCGTAAAACAGATAAACCCAATAATGACGAGCACAGTAGTTTTCATGTTTTTTTCTCCCTTAAGAGCTCTTCGAACTAAAGAGGAGGGACCTTAACGAAGTGACGCACCTTGGTTTAACAGGTGTACAGAGGGGATCTTAGTTGACGAGGAGAGAGTAAGTGAAAATTGGGCAAATAATCCAACGGTTACCGAAGCCGGCATTTTTTGAAGGCTTCACGTCGATGATTAACGGATACAAACAAGTCAACGCCTGGGATATTTAGGTAACCTTTGGTTACTTCTTTTTCTCGTCCCATCGCGCTCCGGCCCATTTCCGCTCGGCAGCGAGACGTCCGACGAGGGAGTCCGTTCTTTTGATGACCTTAACAATTCGCTCTCTAGATTCCGCGGTAAAGTCTTGCGGAGTTTCGATCATTATCCTTCCGGTTAAAATAAGACGCTGGTTTAGTGTCAATGTCTCCGTTAACATCTTTAGGACATTGCGACGAAACTGAACTCTATTAATTGTTCGAAAGTCGTCGCCTGCTTCAGCATCAATTTCCAGATTGAAATGTTCTTCCATCAGACGGGTAATATCTATCTCTTCTGCCGTGGTTAGCATTAATAGATCCAGTTTAGCTTCAATCTTGTCCATGGTGTTGTGGAGAAGAGCATTCGTGACAGCCGAAATATCCGCGTTTGTCGCGTTCTCCGGGTCTTTCAGATGCCCCGCTAACTTTTTGGTAAGCTCAGTGAATTTCTCTTCCTCAGCCTTAACTCGGAGAGAGGCTTCCAGGATACTTTTGGGCAAACCATTTTTTATTCGTTGGCGTTGGATTAGGCAGTGCAATAACTCGTGGACTACCCCTAGCCGACGCGCATCGGGAGAAATCAGCATCACATCTCGATCTTCCAATGGACGGTTTTCCATCCCTTTTTCGGGGAAATTAATTCCCTTAGCGATGAATTTGGTTCCTTTGTCATCATCCGCACCCTGGTCACCGAGCCAGTCCATAAACTTGGCATAGGAGTTATCATCGATGATATTCTTCCCGTCGATTCTTGGCCTTTTGCCCTCCACCTGCTTAAAGATGACTTCGATCTTGTAGGTCTCGCGTAATGTGCGGACCAAGTCTTCGGAACTCATTTTTTCAAGGGTTAGTAGCTCTTTTAGATCGACGGTTACGCCAGTAATATTAAGCGTTACGGTAGGTTGCTCGCCAGCTCCGATAAGCGGTGAGGACAGCAGTGCCCCCAACAAAACAACGAAATAAACTCCAAGAACTCGGCCAAGTGTTTTCATAAGTGGGCGGCACCATAGCATAATGGAATAATACAAAAAAGGGGATATTTGACTCTCTGCGTCTTAGCTTACCGCCATCGCAGAGAGACTATCCGTCACAGCGACCCTTCGACTGGCGACTATTTCTGAACGGCCGGTGCCGTGGGAGCGATAGGAACCAATTGCCCATTCCAATAAAGGTACTCGCGCCCATCATTGGCCCGAACCACCTCCCCTTGTGCGATCGGCCTGACGTAAGTCTGAGCACCGTAGTAGGTCTCCGACACGTTGGTAGGCCGGGCGATGGTGGGGTTTCCCTGAACAGAAGTCGCGGGGTAGGGATGGAAATAGCCATACCGCTGGATATTGCGGCCGTTTCCCTCAAATCGATTCGGACCAAAGATAATATTGAACAGGGGGCCACAGGTACCCCCTTACTTTTGGCCGAGTGCTATTGGCAAACTGGCCAAAAGTAAGGGGGTACCCTTCGCCTAATAGTGAGGTATCCTACAGTAATCAACATAATATAAAGGGAACGTATGTTCGATCTTAGAGCCGCCAGTGATGTTTCGTCTCCCTCCTCGATATCCAACCAAATGCGTTCAAGGCGACTGGCAAAGTTCATCGAACTTATAGGTGAGTTGCCGCTACCCGTTCGAATCCTGGATGTCGGAGGCACCGTGGGTTTTTGGCAGGACAATCCCTTGGTCAAAGACAAATCGCTTCGCGTGGTAGTCGGTAATTTAACGGTTGCCATCTCTCCCTATGACAATCTGACATCGGTAACCTTAGATGCTACTGACCTTTCACGATACTCCCCCGGTGATTTCGATGTGGTCTTCAGCAATTCTGTGATCGAACACCTTTACACCCTTGAGAATCAACGCAAGATGGCGGCGGAGATTCAACGAGTCTGTACCAGGTATTGGATTCAAACTCCGAATTACTGGTTCCCTATAGAGCCTCACTTTCACGTTCCAGGATGGCAGTGGCTCCCCGAATCCATACGAGTCGCCATGTTGCGAAGAGTGAGATGTGGTTGGCGTGGGCCCTGTCCGGACCTAGCCATGGCTCAAAATCTTGTGCGGGAGGTACGGCTTATGACTCGCGCCGAACTTACGCAAATATTTCCGCTTGGTCAGATATTCGTTGAAAGGTTCTACGGCCTGCCCAAGTCTCTCGTCGTCTATTCGGGTTTCAATAGATCGATAACGTGAGGGAAGTGGACCCGCTAAGCGTTGTTTGCCTTTTTCATACACCGACTTGGGGAAGAACTCATGGGTTGCTCTCAAAGAGCCTATCGCCTTTCGGCGATATTGCGATAGGCCCTTCAAGGTTTTCTTAGCTAATTCTCGATCTTGGCTGCGACAGCTATACACTTTTTGCCTTCGACTCGAACTTCGACATCGGCAACCTCTTCCTGCAAGTCGGCGTCGGTATTTTCATCGTTTTGAAACTCAAAATCGACGGTGACCGTATAATGGTTTTTTTTCGAACTCTTCTTGACCTCAATACTTTGGACAACCGCTGGTGCTTGTTTGAAATAATCGCTTGCTCGGACCGCGGCTGCTCCCGCGTTACGTGCCGCTTTCGTGCAGGCCGCCTTCGGGGTCGGATTCGCCCAGGCGCCGGGGGTTGAGAAGAGTACGGTTAGGACTAGTAAGGGGAGCAGGTAATTTTTAAACATCATAACTCCTGTTCAGGTTTATCGTCCGATATCGTAGAGACACGGAGGCGGCAAGGGGAAACAGAGTTAAGGTGAGGCGCAGGCTCGGAGCCGGAAGATAAGGTATGAACTTACCCACCCGGTACCGTTCGAGCTATTGTGTCGACGTTTCGCGTCTTGTCTCAACCGGGGCAAAGGGTACTATCGGCGCGGGGGACGGTAAATGAAATCCATTCTAGTGGCGTTGGTAGTCGCATTACTTGTTTTGTTCAGCACAATGAGTCAGGCGGCTGATATGAGCTTTGACGATATAAAGAAATTCTTTGATGAAACGTCCCCGCTCGATTCAAGCCAAATAACCGCCTTTCAGGAGATTCTCGGGACCTGTATTACACGAAAACAAGGAATCACCGATCTTACCAGAGACGGGTATTTGACCGTGATACCGGGGACGAATAAGGGAAATTTCAATATCGTGTTTTATCCTCAACTCCCCACTCCAAAGAAATTAGATATCACCCGCTTAGAAAATAATGATTGGGGTAACCTCTTTGTGAACCCGCCAGGCGCTGACGCCTCATTCTATTACGACTATATGGGCATTCGAGTCGGTCATGGTGCCGCCGGCGATGCCAGTGCCTATTGGATGTTGCATGAGCAAGCCGCTGATTTTGTGATTGGCGAAAGCGCCGGTTCATCTCATTTGAGAGAGCTGTACTGTTACTTCGTGGTTCCACCCAAGCAGTAAGCCGATAGATTACTCGAGGCAGGCCGATACCCTCACGTATGGCCAAGAGCAAGTAGTACACTTCCCGGAGCACGGGCGTACCTTTTTGTAGTGGTATCAATCCCCCACTTTCTAAATAAGCCGATTCAGAATAAAATACTTTAATCTACCCCATCGACGAGGACTTCAAACCATGACTATCGCGGGAACAGTTTCTTCTGATCAGGCGCTATCTGAATTTGGTTTAGCGGCAGTGGCATTAGATACCGAAATGACCCGTTTTGAGGGTTTGGGAGCTCGGCTAGAATCCCTGAACTTTGAGTCGGATAAAGGCATGAATAAGGCGAGCGAACTTTTATCTGAGATCGCTGCTAGCCGCGAACGACTACAGCGCGGGATGCAAGAGATGGCACGTTCCCTGGAGCGGGCTCGCGACCGAAATAACGTAGCCGAACAAAATATTGCGGAGCGCCTTAAAATCTGGGTGGAAAGACAGGCCGTGGTTGAGCGCTTAACGGCGCGGTTCAAAATCTTGGGCGAATCGGTCCGTCATTTGAATGAAATGGTCACCGCGCTTAAGCAAGCTCCTCAGAGCGCGAGTTCAGACGGGGAGCCCGTAAATTTAAGAGTTCAGCTGACTAACGCGATGAAGCCTCTGGCCACATTGGTAGAAGAAGCCAAAAACTTGGTGCAAGAAGCCCGAGCCGCCAATATGCAGGGCTTGGAGCGAAATGCAGATACGCTGCGACAAACCTTACAAGGCATTCACAACCGCCTGAATCTTATTTCTGAAAGACAAGACGCAAATCCTTCGATATCTGGTCATAGTTAAGGGCAAAGAAATCCGCTGAAAAGCAATTCTGATTATTTTGGCAGTATTGCTCTATTTCCCCTCCCCAA
>Ga0206963_10086_pt1 | contig 31654 bp, 20 predicted proteins | sample Alteio_BWOrgHeat_28_FD_152958 | JGI IMG/M metagenome (GOLD analysis project Ga0206963, IMG submission 152958) | Enriched cells from forest soil in Barre Woods Harvard Forest LTER site, Petersham, Massachusetts, United States -... | ecosystem: Environmental > Terrestrial > Soil > Temperate forest >... | reverse complement strand
ATTATCAGCGTAACGATACCTGAAATGATAAGGACCTTTCATATTAGTTATGGAGTGGCCTCAGCGTTGCCCTCAGCATTTTTCATTGCAATTGCGTTGACATGTATTCCAGCAGGGATTGCTGGCGAGTATTATGCGCCCAAATATATTTTAATGTTTAGCTTTTTGCTTGGATTAACCGGCGTATTGATCTTTGTTCTTTTTTTGACGTATTGGACTTCGATCCTTTCCTTGTTTATTATCGGGAGTATGGTCGCCATAATACAGGTCATAGCTGTTCCTTTGCTGAGAAAAGTCTGTGGCCCGGAAAACCTGGCCTTCCATACTACCTGGAATAATTTGATGTATGGCGCAGGGGCATTTTTCAGTCCTGTAATCTATACATTCCTGTCAAAAGGGCGCAATGATAATAACACGAGAAATGGTGGAATGGAGGTGTTGTCAAGGCTGATTCCGAAAGGATTTGAGTGGGCATCGTCATACTGGTTATTCGTTTTGCTGCTGATTTTCCTCGTTGTGGCCATAATGTTTTTAAAATTTCCAGTACAGGAGAAATTGCGGGCAGTTGATCAGACAAGAAAGGGGGTTTACCAGGAACTGTTTAAGAACAAATATGTCTTTCTTTTTTTTATTTCCCTGGTGGCTTATGGCAGTTGTGAACAGGGAATTGCGACTTGGATGTCGGAGTTTTTTCATGTGTATCATGGACTGGATCCGCAAACAAAGGGTGCTTCGATCTTATCTTTCTATTGGTTGCTACTTACCTGCGGTTGCTTTGGAGGGATGTTGTTGCTAACGGTTTTCGATAGCAGAAAAGTATTAGCAGCATTGACAGTGCTGGCTATTATATCCCTGGTGTTTGCATTGCATGGTGGAACAACAGCTTCAAAAATCGCGTTCCCTTTGGTAGGTGCCTTTGAATCTGTCATGTGGCCGATCATATTATCTCTGGCAATCAATTCCGTACCAAGACACCACGAAGTACTTTCGGGAGTAATGTATACTGCATCGTTGGGAGGAGCACTTGGTCCGGCCATTGTGGGCATTGTAGGAGATTCATTTGGACTGAGAATATCGTTGGATATCCTTTTCCTGCCATTTTTGGTCGTTTTGAGTGTAGCTATTGTCCATTGTCTCCAAAGTGTTCTGAAAAAAATTACGACTATCCTGATTAGTCCTTTTATCCAACCAGGCAGACCTGTGTCCGGGCTGACCTCCACTATCGAAGTAAAGCGTTCGCTGACATGACGGCGACATCACATACCGGACATAATCCAAAGCTGCATTGACATGCCTGCATTTTTTGGAAATAGCGATACCGGCGCCTCCGATTGTAGTACGCAACTGGTTTCCGGACGGCCCTTTTAATACATTGCCGAAAGTCAATGGATAATCACAATACCCTTCGCGCGAATAGTTGGAATAGCTAAATGCCATAGGACAATAAATCTCCTTCTCGTTATTATTGGCTAGTATTTCATATACCTTAATTGGATTACATTTCAAACTTTTCGAATCGCAACAGTCTACTAATTCTTTCAACCTCGAAAGTGCGAATTCGAGAATTTTCGAATCTGCAACTACGGTTTCCTTAATAAACAAATCGTTCGATTGATCCAGGCATAAGGGATAAATGTTCATTAATGAATCGACCGGTATTGCCGGCACGAGCACATAGCCCAGCTTCGCCAGGGCGATAAGTTCGCTCCAACTCTCCGGTAATTTCAAACCTAACTCGGCAAATTTATCTGCCCTCCAGGAGGCCACTGGTGCTGCGGCATCAATCGACAATGCCCATTGGTGTCCGTTGTAATAATAATTTTCATGAGCGTGGCCAATCTGGTTAATAAGCTGATCATGTAGAAAGTCAGAAGGCAAGTACTCATCTAGCGGCAAAACTGCACCGGCTTCTGCCATTACGCCGATATGTGGATGATCTATAATTAGAAAGTCGTAGTCCTGCGCCAATTTTTCAATCGGATCATCCGCGAAACCTTGTAGAGAGCGTTTCTCCCACTGTATTTGAATTTCAGGATTTAATTCAGCATACCGTTGTGCAGTTGCCACCATTGGAACATAGCCGCGTGTATGATCCCATGTAATTCCCTTCATTGTTTTCATGATACAAACGTTTTAAAAGGTAATTGTCAGTCCTCCGTCTACAACCAGTGTCTGTCCTGTGATGTATGAACAATCGTCACTGCCCAGGAAAAGGATTGCTTTTGCCACTTCTTCCGGCTGTCCTACCCGAGCCAGGGGAATTTTTCTTTGTCTCACGTACCATTCCTGAAAAAATTCGGTGGTTGTCTCATCGATGCCATTAATAATTGACATGCCCGTTCGAATACATCCGGGAGCAACGACATTCACCAAAATACCGTATTCGGCAAGATCTACGGCAAGCGCACGGGACCAGGAAATTATACCCCCTTTACTTGCGGCGTAAGCCCCAACAGATGGTTCACTTGCTATCGCCTGAATAGATGATACATTAACAATCCGGCCAGATCTCTTTTCCATCATCGACGGTACAACCAATTTTGCCATTACATAATAGCCTTCCAGGTTCACAGCCATAGTCATGCGCCATTCCTCCAGAGAACTTTCCGCATGCCTGCTATAGTAACTGAAGCCTGCGTTATTTACAAGCACGTCAATGCTGCCATGTCTATCGATAATGAATTTTATGTAATTTTCCAACTCGGCATGATTGGTGATATCCCCGGGACAGGGCAACAGCCCTTCTACTGCCTCCAGCCCGTCCTTATTGCGACCAAAGCCAAAAACAGTAGCACCTTGTTCGATAAAACTCTTGGCCGTAGCTTGCCCTATTCCGGATGACGCTCCGGTTACCAGAACTATTTTGTCTTTAAATTTCATTTTCTTTATTTGATATACCGATCATCCTTTAAACCGAATAGCAGGAAGCCCTTTAAACGGCAATTTTGCTTTGAAGATTCCCCCGGCATCGTATTGAAAGCGGAGGTCATCTTCCGGTATTCCATAGGGTCCTTCAAGTTCTCTGGCCGTTGTAATATACAGTTCGTTAAAATCTTCGCCGCCGAACGTACAGGAGGTCACTTGTTTTGCGTTGGGAACAAGTACTTCAAAATTCGTTTCTCCTGTCATTGGATCTATGCGTATTACTTTGCCGGCGTTAAACAATGCTATCCAAAGAAACCCGTCAGTATCAATCGTCATTCCATCCGGGAGTATCGTGTCTCCGGAAAATTTCCTTACTATTTGTTGATTAGCCAAATCACCGGAAATGGAATCGTAATCAAACATATAAACACACTTCGCGATAGAATCAATAAAATAGAATTTTCCCTTATCTATATTCCAGGCCAGTCCATTTGACAGGATGAACTTTTCGGCCCGCTTCTTAACTGAAAGATCATTTTCCAGGCTATAGAGTACTCCGATAGCCTCTGTTATATCTTGTTGGTAGGTCCCGGCCCAAAATCTGCCCCGAGGATCACATTTCCCATCAGCAAAAAAATGTCCGGCGGATAGAATTTCCCGATCAACTGCCGGTTCCATTTTGCCCGTATCCGGATCAAGAAAAAAGAACCCTTTTGCACAGCTCAACAACAGGCCTCCTCTTTCGCAAAGTGCTATCGATCCGAGCACTTGACCGGTGTTGCAGGTTTTGTTCGAGCCATTGATAGGATTGAAAATATAAACATTACCATTAACCACATCGGCCCAATAAAGTCGATGGATCACCTCATCCCATACGGGGCTTTCTCCACAAATAGCTTGAGCCTGGTAAATCAATTCTGCTGTTGCGAACGTTATCATTTCTATTTATTTAATTGATAATTTCATCATTTAATCTTCCATTTTAAATTCCTCGATTAATTCATCAGAAACATCAAACCCAATTCCTGCAGCCGTCGGCAACTGAATTGCGCCTTCTACAATTGGAAATCCCATTTGCTGAATTCGTTTTCGCAGCGGTGACTCATAGATTTCTGCCGGCGCGAATTCAATGTAAGGAGTCACTGCTGAATAAGCGGCCAAATGTACCGTAGCGCAACCCAAAATTTGTGTAGACCAGTTTCCGGGGATCACTAAACCTCCCATATCCCTCACCCTGTCAACAATCCTTTTAGCCTCTGTAATTCCGCCAACCGTACTCATATAAGGCTGTACTACGGAAATTTTACCATAATTAAACATGTTAAAACATTCTGCACGGGTAACGGCGTGTTCCCCCATCGCAATAGGAATCGAAGTACGTGATGCCAGTGCGGCATAAGGCTCGTAAAAGTCCACGGGAAATGGTGTTTCAAGAAAGTAAACGTCAAGTTCTTTCAATGCCTCGGAAACTCTAACAGCAGTCGCAACATCGTTGAACCGATATCCCACATCGACGGCCATCATCATATCTGGTCCGAGCGCCTTCCTGGCTTTTGTAGCCAACTCTATAATATGTTCGCATGAAGACATCAAGGGCTCCAATTTCATAGCCCTGTATTTCAAGTCTTTAAGCTTTAAGCAATTTTCAACCTGCTTATCAATCATCTTCTGATTATCCCAGTGATTCGACACAACCGTGCAATATGGGATGATCTCGATCTCCGGGTTGGATTCAGGTGTCTGGAAATAACAGCGTTGTGCGCCTCCCAAAAGCTTATAAACCGGCTGATTTAAGTATTTACCGTAAAGGTCCCAAATTGCAATATCTATAGCCCCCATACACATTACTGCCCAGCCTCTTCGATTATAGTGCATCAGACTGTCGTACATTTTTTGCCAAATCCTTTCCGGATGAGTTATTTCTTCCCCGATAATAACTTCTCCAAATAATGATCTCTTTCCATGCATAAGAGCCCGGGCAACACCCATCGGTACTCTAAAAGACTCTGAAAAACCTTTTAGTCCTTCATCTGTATCAATTGTGATAATTGCCAACGGCTCTATTAATCCCTTATTGGGATCTATGTCCTTACCATCCCCCACAATGTCAACCTTGACTCCTGTTATTTTCATTTGTTTTTATAATTTTGTCGGTGTTCCTATTGTATTTGAGATTTTTTTTCCATCACACACTACCACATACTGTCCGGCATTAACCGCTATATCTATTGTTTTACCCCGAATTTTCAACCCTTTCAGTTCAAACCTATTTGCCAGGCTTGTTTTAACCGGGTTTATAGAAACATTTCCGTAAAAATCAGATCGTACGCCGAATATGCCGAATAGGATACATTGAGCCAGGCAACCTGAACCAAGATCGGACTGAAGGGGTGTTTCCTGACGATAATCCACTTCATTCGAAACCTGGGTATCGCCGAAGTATGGCAATCTATTTCCCCACCATAAAATTCTCCTTATTATATCATCAGCGGGTTGCACACGGCCCTCTTTATACAAAAACTCTGCAATCAAAGGAGCAAATGTGGTACAACTGCCACCACCGCCATTGTCGACATCCACCTGATCATAAGCGGGGTCCTTCTTCGACATACTATGGAATCCATAGCTTGAAAAGAATTCGTCCTCATTCAGGTGGCTTAACAATCCCCGCTTTTCTTCTTCGTCCAATACACCGCCCTCTGCACCGTGGTCAAACATTTTATACATTTGAATCGTCCATCGAACGTCTTTTTCACCTTTACCATTAATAAAATTGAACCATTTAATCTCAGGGTTCCAAAGTGTTTTCTTCAATAAAGTTTTTAGCTCCGCTGCCCTTTCCATCAAAATGGGCCTTGGTTCACCGGCCAGTTTGCATATTTGCGATACTTTATCATATGTCCAATACCGGCGGCCATTCACATCTGGTACAATGAAGTCGTAAATGAATCCCAGGTTCGTTTTACGCAGTTCAAGATGATCATTGCTTTCCCCAAACTTAGTATAGTCCAATAGAGAAACAGGTTTGGTTGTATCGTCTCCAAACAAAGCAAAATCAACCATCAGATCAAGCACTGTTTTGTCATCTTTCACTTTGACGCTTAGAAGCCCGGTATCCCCGGTGAATTGAAGATAATGATACACCTGTCCGGTTATCTTCTCATGGTTCACCATATACCAGGCGCCAAATGGCTCCCCGGTAATCGGGTAAGTGGCATAATGCTTGTTCACACCATCGTTTTTAAGAAATTCAAGGATCTGTGCCCTGTTAGCAGCAGGATCAAGTACGGGAAGGATTTCCCGTACTTGCCCGAATTCATACAGATAGTTGGCGAGGCATCCACCCTTTACAGCACCAGTGGGATAATATGGATTCAGAAGAAACTCCGGCACCTCCATTTTGTTCGTAATAAAAATACTTAGCGAGCGGTTATAAATTTGTTGAAGATCTTTATTATCGGAATAAAACATCGGCAGTCTCGAAAAAATATTCTTCACCTGTGCGACATAATTCTGCATTGACTTATTTACACTTTCCAAAGGATTTGTCAGTAACGAATCCCTTTCATCAATTGCCCTTTTTGCCTTTTCTACAGAAAAAGTCAAAGAGGTAGTGATTTCCTGTCCAGGGCTCAGCGTTACCGTACCGTGGAAGCGCCGCGTCGGTTCCTCCCACCAAAGGCCAGGAAGATCACCTCCAATGCTTATAGCATATTCACCCTGCACTCTTTGAATTCCTTTACTATCGACAATATCTTTTACTGATGTAGTGCTTAACGGTTGTTGAAACCCCCAGTCCCGGACGTAGTCCAATGTTTCTTGATTATGAAACTGATCATTTGCAATGAATTGGATAGGTACTACTACTTTTACCCGGTTTGTATTTTTAAGATTTAGTGTTAGTACACCTCCTCTTATTCCGCGAATTAAAGTAGTGGTTGATTTGACAACGATTCCATTAATTCTACCGATACGCTTTGTCTGGCAAGGCAACCAGGTATAGTGCTCTGTTTTAATTCTTTCACCAAAAAGACGCGGCTCAATATAAAAATCGGTACTAACATAGGGAGGCGCCCAAAAGCCATCAATGACTCCAACGAATTCATGGTTAATTCCCACTGATGCCATTCCATTGACAATACCGAAATGCTGCGGGCGCGTGATCAGCGTATCGCCATTAGCCATAAAAATATCCAGGTATTCATTGCCCGTCTTAAGTGGTAATTTGTCCAAAGAGTTACTGTTTTGGGCCTTTGAACTACCTAAAAGTGAGAGTGATAAAACGATTAAAGTTACAATGCGCGTTGTCTTCATTGCTGTGATGATCATATTTTTCCATTGACATTTCATCTTCCTTCTAATTTTTTATAATGGTAGCGGTACCGAGAACATTTCTAAAGGTCTTATTACCAGTACTCACCTCGTATTTACTTCCTTCAACAGAAACATCCATAGTTTTACCCCGAATTTTCAATCCCTTAATTTCCAGCTTATTTGCCAGAGTTGTCTTAACCGGGTTTATTGAAATATTTCCATTGAAATCAGCGCTTATGCCAAACATCCCAAACAATATTGACTGAGCCACCGTTACGCTTCCAATATCGGCTTGCAAAGGAGTGTCCTCCCCGTAATCAATTTCGTTGGCAACCTGAGATTCCCCGAAGTAAGGCAATCGCCGTCCCCACCATAGTATCCTGCCCATAATTTCATCAGCCACTTTTGGATCACCTTCTTTATATAAACGCTCTGAAATTTCTGGCGGGAAAAGCGTACATGTTCCTCCCCCACCATTATCGATATCAACCTGGTCATAAGCACTGTCCTTCTTTGACATGCTATGTATCCCATAATCAGAAAAAAACTCTTGATCATTCAGGTGGCTCAATAGCCCCTCTTCGATTTCCTTGTCAATTACGTCACTGTTTAAGAGGTAAAACATTTGTACAGTGTACCTGGCGTCTTTATTACCTTTATCGTCTTCATATGTAAACCATTTGATGCTGGGATCCCACAGCTGTCTTTTCAGGATCTTTTTGAGATCTTTAGCTCGTTCCATCAGGTATGGCCGAGGATGACCCGCTATCTCACATAGCCTTGAAACCCTTTCATAATTTTTATAGCGTAAGCCATTCAAATCCGGCATAACATGATTATACGCAAACTCCCTTCTCAGTCCCAAATGAGCCCCACCAGGCCCGTAGTCTATTAAATTAACCGGTCTCTCCTTGTCATCCAGGTATATTGCATTCTTAATCATGTGATCCAGTATAGTTTCTCCATTCACTTCTTCGCTAAGAAAGCTATTGTCCCCCGTATTTTTTACGTAATTGTAAGTAAGGTTGATTATTTTTTCCTGATTGGCAGGATTCCAGGAACCCGAACTTTTACCTGTAATCGGGTCAAAGGCGCTTCCATTATAAAGTGCGCCCGATCTTATAAATTGAAGGATGTGCTCTCTATCCGCTTTTGGATCCAGAAGCGGCAGAATCTCTGATACTCCACCATAATTCCAGAGATCGCTTATAAGGCAACCGCCATTGACTGATCCGGTGGCGTAGTAAGGATGTAGGGTAAATTCGGGTATCTCAAACTTATTCAGTAATAAGATCATGACAGAACGATTATACATCTGTTCCAGATCCTTGTTGTCAGAATAAAACCGGGGTAATTTGTCGAAAAGATTTTTAACTTCTGAGATATATTTATCGGTGGCTTTACCAACATATAAAGATGGATTAGCCAAAATAGCATTTCTCGCATCCAATGCCTCTTTCTTCTCTCCTATTGAAAATACCAGTGAAAATTCTTTTTCCTCACCGGGCTGCAGGTCTACCACTGAATTAAATCGCCCGGTCAGTTCCTCCCAGGTCCAATTTTTTAAACTACACCCTAAACCAATGGCATAATCTCCCTGGATCCTCATGATACCCTTGTCATCAACAACATTTTTCACCGGAGTCCTGCTTTGAGGTGTGCCATAACCCCATACTGCTATCTTATCCAGTGTCAACTGAGGGGTAAATGGATCATTAGCTATGAACTGAAGGGGAATTTGCTTTTTCTGACTTGTCTGGTTTTTCAGGTTTATAGAAAGCACCCCTGCCCTCATTCCGTAAATTAACGTTGTTGTGGATTGAACCTTAACTCCCTTTATTTCACCTTCGCATTTTGTCTGAAAGGGTAACCAGGTAGAATGTTTAGCCTTAACCCTTTCACCAAAGAAACGAGGCTCAAGAAAATAATCGATACAAGTATACGGCGGTGCCCAAAACTTCTCCACCCGAGGAAAAGTGAGAGAAGGAGGAAGGTAAGTGCTAACATAGGGTGGAGCAAAAAAACCATTAATGACTCCCACATATTGATGATTAATCCCCACCGAGGCCATACCATTGACAATACCCAGATGTTGCGGACGTATAATCAGACTGTCCCCGTTAGCCTTAAAAATATCCAGGTATTCATTGCCGGTCTTTGGTGGCAATTTCAAAGACTTACTGTTTTGGGCCTTTGAACTACCTATGAGTGAGAATAAAAAAACGACTATGGTTACAATGTTCTTTGTCTTCATTGCTGTGTTGATTATCTTATTCCATCGATATTTCATCTACCCCTAATTATTTATAATAGTAGCAGTACCAAGACTATTTGTAAAAGTCCTATTACCCGTCCTCACCTCATATTTACCTCCTTCAACAGAAACATCCAAAGTCTTACCTCGAATTTTCAATCCTTTGATTTGCAGCCTTTTTGCCAGACTTGTTTTAACCGGGTTTATTGAAATACTTCCATCAAAATCAACATTAATTCCAAACATCCCAAACAATATAGATTCAGAAACGGCTATCGATCCAATATCGCATTGTAAGGGAGTATCCTGCCTATAATCGATCTCAGTTGCCACCTCTGAATCTCCAAAATAAGGCAGTCGTGCCCCCCACCATAAGATTCTTCTCATTATTCCATCCGCGACATCACTGCTGCCATCGTCATATAAAAGCTCTGTAATTTGCGGTGGGAAAAGGGTGCAACCTCCTCCTCCCCCATTATCGATATCCGACTGGTCATATTGATCGTCTTTTTTAGACATGCTCAAAAAACCATAATTGGTGAGAAATTCACTGTCATTCAAGTGACTTAACAGCCCCTGCTTAATTTCGCTGTTAATTACACCGCTGTTTAAAAGGTAAAATATTTGAATAGTGTACCTGGGGTATTTGTTACCTTTATCGTCTTCATATCTGAACCACTTGATGCTGGGATCCCACAGCTGTTCTTTCATGATTTCCTTGAGACCTTTCGCTCGTTCCATAAAAAACGGTTGCGGTTTGCCTGCTATTTCGCACAATTTTGAAACCCTTTCATAATTCTTATACCGTAAGCCATTCAAATCCGGCATAATATGATTATATGTGTTCTCCCTTCTCAGCTCCAAATGGTCGCCGCTGGGTCCATAATCATTTAATGTAACAGGCTTAGTAGTATCCTCCAGATATACCGCATTCTTGATCATGTGCGCCAGTATAGTCTCTCCATTTACCTTTTCGTTGAGAAAACCGCTATCCCCGGTATTTTTTATGTAATTGTAAGTGAGATCAATTATCAAGTTTTGATTCACCGGATACCATGAGCCATTTCCTTCTCCGGTGATAGGATCAAAAGAATGTCCATGATACAGTCCGCCCGATCTTATAAATTGAAGAATATGCTCTTTATCCCCCTTGGGGTCCAATAAAGGCATCATTTTTCTGACAGCCCCATAACTCCAGAGATAGTTTTTAAAACAACCGCCTTTGATTGATCCGGTTGCATAATAAGGATGCAGGCATAATTCAGGTATCTCAAACTTATTCAGTAACAACACCATAATAGAACGATTATACATCTGTTCAAGATTCTTGTTGTCCGAATAAAACCGGGGTAATTTGTCGAAAAGATTTTTTACTTCTGCTATATATTTATCGGTGGCTTTGCTAACATATAAAGATGGATTTGCCAAAATCGCATTTCTTGCATCCAATGCCTCCTTTTTCTCCCCCATGGAAAATACCAGTGAAAATTCCTTTTGCTCTCCGGGTTGCAGATATACCATGGAGCGAAACCGCCTGGTGGGTTCCTCCCATATCGTGTTTTTTAAACTACACCCCAAAGCAATGGCATAATCTCCCTGAATCCTCGTAACACCCTTGTCATCAACAACATCTGTCACAAGTGTCTTACTGGTAGCGGTCCCAAAGCCCCATACCGCTACTCTATCCAGGCTGGTTTGATACACACCCGGATCATTAGCCATAAATTCCACCGGAATTTCTTTTTTCTCCTTTGACAGGTTTCTCAGAGTTATTGAAAGCACTCCTGCCCTCATCCCATAAATTAAAGTTGTTGTGGATTGAACCCTAACTCCCCTTATTTCGCCTATACGTTTTGTCTGAAAGGGTAACCAGGTATAATGTTCAGTCTTCACCTTTTCACCAAAAATGCGAGGTTCAATAAAATAGTCAGAACTAGCATAAGGAGCTGCCCAAAAGCCATTGATATCTCCAACGAACTCATGGTTAATTCCCACGGCCCCCATTTCATCGACAATACCCAAATGCTTCGGACGCGTAATCAGACTGTCCCCGTTAGCCATAAAAATATCCAGGTATTCGTTTCCGGTCTTTAATGGCAACCTGTCCAATTGGTTGCTATTCTGAGCCATTGTGCTAATTGAAAATATTGAGGCCACTATAGACATCGCAATTGAAGCCTTTACCAAAAACCTATTCTCCTTCATGATTAAACGATTTATTTATTTTTCACTTCGTTTTTAAATACAATGCCACCGTATTCGGGCCAACCCTTTTCGGCGATCAAGCTATAGTAAGTCAGCGCCATCCGACCGTCGCCTTTCCAATCCCATGAACCTTTTGGATAAGGATCATCGTACGCTTCCATTTTCTTGACTATACTAAGAATGTCGGTTAATCCTTGCTGTATGCACGTCGTCACTGCTTTAGTTCGGAATGATTCTCCCCTGGCATATATTCTATAGCCGAAATATGCCTTTGTAACTGCTTCATAAAGACGGGCGGTTACTAAAGTCCTGTAAAAAGTATTGTATAATACTTTGTATTTCTCAGGTTCAATAAATGGTTTGGCCTGTTCCACGTTTTCCAATGCTGCCTCTGCCTTTTTGACGGCGTACTTTTTTTCTTCAACCAAATAACTCAAATACTCCTCGTCCATGCATTCCTCCGGCGCGACCCATCCGCTTTTTACGACATCCGGTGCATATTTTTCAAGACCTGCTGAAGGTGTTTTATATCTTGCCGGGGCAATGTGCTGAATGATGTCCTTCCAATAATCAAATTGTTTATTCACATCATGCTTGACAAATACAACCGGGGGATGAATCCACCTGCCTGATACGTGGAGTGTATAACTTGATGAATAGGGGTCAAAATTAAGGTTCGAGTGGTTGGCCGTACTGGTGCCTAGCGTATAAAGGGAGGACGTGACAATATCATATGCACTCTTGAATGCATTTTTTATCCATGGCAGTGCCTTAGCTCCATAATGAGAGCTGATGAATTCGTCATAAACCACCTCCGCAGTGATTGCCGTGTCTTCGCTATATCTTTTAAGGGCGTACAGAAGTATCTCGGATGGTCGACCAATCGCAGAAGTATTCCCAAACCTGTCGGTCCGGGCCACATATCCAATAACATTCTTTCGCGCCTTCAGGTCTTTCCATCGCCTTAAGATATGTTCAGGCCAGGTATTGGCAATCACTCCTTGTCCGCTGAATTCATTGCCCGCATCAAATTCAATAATGGTGGGACGGTCAATCTTTCCGGCAAATTGATCATCAGGATGAGTGAGGAAAAAATCATGCGGTGTCTCTTTCATCATTAATATGATCTTACTGCTCTTTAAATAGTTCATACATCCGATAATCGTCTGGTATTCCTCGTCAGTATACGCAAAGGTCCTGATGTACAACTTCTTTCCTAATTCACCAATCACGACGTCCGCAATATTGTTGATTACCGTGGCCAGTTTTTCCGAGCGGTCCATCTTCTTTGAATATTGTTGCTCAGCCCTTGCGCCGGTCTCTACAAATGTCAAAATCAATCCATCCCCAGTAGGCGCCAACGCCATCATATCACGATAATCCTGCCTGAACCATTTCCAGAATTCAGGATTGTCCAGATCGATCGTTCCTTGCGGACCAGTCTTGAATTTGTCGGGATAGTAATCAAGATCATATAAAGCATGGTCCCACAGCGTAACTTCCTTGATCTGGGCTTTATGTGCTTTTGCAATCAATCCGTTAATCTCCTTTTGTTTGACAGAATCTTTCAGCTGACGTAGATCCATAATGAGTTGGTGAGACAGTTGCAGATGATTGATATCATACGCTTTTGCCGCCTTGATTACGCTTTCGATTTCCGAAGAGTCATCTGTAAGTATATTCCAACCATTAACAGTTATATTATTAAACTGTACAACTTTTTTCTGAGCACATGCATTACAATAAAACAAGGCCAAGCACACAATTAACAAACTTATCTTATGCAAAGTCATGGGTAAATCGTGATATTCAGTTAACGACATGAGCGCTGTCGTCGCCTTTTAGTTTATAATATGGTTTGTTAAAACTGTTAGTCGTATTAAATTACATAGTAGCCGAGTGCCTCACCAGGCTCATCAGGATATTCATTTACAAAATGCTTAGCAAAATATTAACTGCAAAGCTAGAATTATCTGGTTAATATCCGGGGTTTTGGGTCAGAACACCTGGTTTCAACTGTATTTGATCTGCTGGAATGGGAAATAGCAGGAGGTTGTCCGTTACCTGAATATTCTGATCCCGGGTCAGGTAAGCATTCGGTTTAAAAGCGTTCATCTCTTGTTCAAGAAACGGCATTCCTCTATATCGGAGATCAAACCAACGATCCCCTTCCAAAAGGAATTCCTTTTGTCTTTCGTCTGCCAAGGCCTGAAACATCTGGTCATGCGAGTACCCCCCCGGTAAATCTGCTATTCCTGCCCGTTCCCTTACCATATTAATATACTGATACGCCTGGGCCGTTTTCCCATCCTCATTGAGGGCCTCGGCATACATCAGGAGAACATCTGCATAACGAAGAATGATGGTATTGGAGCCAGACAAATAGTTAAATGTTGTTTGGGGGTCAATGTATTTGAGGGAATAAATATTGGTATCCACTTGACTTAAAACCGAAAATATTGCGGTGTCCATCAATGCTGCCCTTTTGTCCCCGGATGAAAATTTTGCTGCGACATATGGTTCAATCATACCGTCCCCGCTTCCGTCCGCTACCGTAATATTCGGGTATATCCCGAGTGTCGGAGGGGCGTCGTATGGGATGAAAGCATTGACAAACGGGCTGCCGAAGCCAGTGGCCCTCTCATAATTTACACTGAAAATAATCTCCTTGTCAAAAGGATTTTGAGGAGAATATAAAGCTGACAAATCTGTCTCCAATCCATAAGATCCGCTATTGGAAACAATATCAGCCAGGGTGGTCTCGGCATCTGTAAAATCTTTTTCCCATAAGTACACTTTACCCAATAGCGTTTTTGCCGCCATGGTTGTTGCTCTCCCGCCTGCGGAAGCCAACTGTGCCGGAGTTCGGTAGGAGTCGACGTTCTCTGCCGCCTTGAGGTCGCTGATGGCAAAATTAAGGACATCTTGCGGTGTCGATCTCGGAACACTAAAGACCGTGCTAATATCATTTGGCTTTTCATACAGCGGGACCCCGCCAAAAACGCGCACCAGGTTAAAATAGGAATAAGCCCTGAGAAATTCAGCCTCAGCAGTAATACGATTTTGTTGTTGTTGGTCTATCTTCGAATTTGTCATTTTTTCTATCAGCAGATTAACCCGCTCAATGGTCGTATAATTATTTGCCCAATAGGTGCCTATCGTGGCATTTTGTGCACTATAGGTAAGATCGTCAAAATCGGTCAGGTCTCCTGTGGGTTGAAATCTGGATACATAAGCATTATCGCTCGGAAGATCTCCGATAAAAATATTCGTAGTAGATGGTCCCTGTATCGATTGATAACAGCCGGCCAAAGCCGCTTCAAAATCATCCGGCGTATTGTATATATCACTATATGTTAGAGTTGCCGGGTTGTTTCTGTCAAGATAATTTTTACCACATCCCATGGCCAGCAATATGATAAGACTAAAAATGATTGCCTGGGGGAACAAATATTTCATAAATATTTTTTAATTGTAGATGATTAAAACGTCAGGTTTATCCCGAAAGCATAAGAACTCGCTAAAGGATATCCCGAATAATCCACCCCGAATTGGGCCGTGCCTGGCGCGCCCCCGTAATAGTTTGATTGTACGCTATACCATGGATAACTGGTAAAAGTGTGTACATTCTCAGCTGTCAAAGTGAATCTCAGCCCATTAATGGATAACGCTTTGCAGGCGCGCTCAGGAAGATTGAAACCCAGTGTCAGGTTTTTAATTCTTACGTATGAAGCTTTAAATACGTCGTAAGAGTCTTGGGTGACTCTGTCCCCGGTATAATTCTCGGAAAACGCGCCAAACTGTGTCCCGGCCCCTTTATATATGAATTTTGCCAAGTTACCCTGATCGGGTGACATCCAGTTTTCATTTCGGAGAGCCGGCAAGTATTTTGAAGCTCCATAGCTTCCATCGAGGGCAATTCTGAAGTCCCAATTCTTATAACTAAAATTATTGGACCATCCGTAGGTAAAATCCGGTAACCCATTTCCTAATTTTACGAAATCATCAGAATTAATAACTCCATCGTGATTAACGTCTTCAATAATCGGATCGCCAATTTGCGAGCCACTGGGCGTGGCATTTACCGCAAGCTGTTGAGCGTTTTTGAATATCCCGAGCACTTTATATCCGTAGATCTGGAACATTGGCTGTCCCTGAACAATCCAAACCACGTTATACGCATCGGTATTCAATTGGATAATGCCATTGGGCGTATTGATTTTTACCGCTTTGTTCGCAACTTTGTTAAAGATCCATTTGGTTGTCCACGTGAAATCCTTCGTTTTAATATTGGTTGTGGTTAAATCCAGTTCAAGACCCTTGTTCTCCACAATCCCTATGTTTTCCATGATGCTGGTGGCTATGCCATTTTCGCTGGGCAATGGACTTTGAAGCAATAAGTCCTTTGTCGTTCTTATATAGTAATCAGCTGCCAGCAGAACCCTGTTGTTCAGGATGCTGAAGTCGACTCCGGCATTGAACTGGTAGTTGGTCTCCCATTTAAGGTTTGGATTTTCAATTGTTACCGGATATTCGGCATTTACAGCACCATTGGAGGCCCCGGTCGGGCCAAAAAGATACTGGGTACCGTAACTGGCATTACCTTGCCAGGCGTAATTGCCTATTTGGTCATTACCCGAAACACCATAGCTTACCCTTAGTTTCAGATCATCAAACAAATGTTGCGTTTGCATAAACGGCTCTTCGGTTATGCGCCAGCCAGCAGAAACTGCCGGAAAAATGCCATAACGATTGTTCGGCGCAAATACGGAAGACCCATCACGACGAATAGAGGTTGTAAAAAGGTACTTCCCCTTATAATCATAGGTTAGTCTGGAAAACAGCGAAGTCAACGCCTGGTCAGTATACCCCCCTGTGCCTACAATCGCTGTTGCTCCATAGATATTTGGGAGAAGCCAGTTCGTAAAATCCGGAAGCGGATTGGTCGCATTGACGCCCTGGTTATTTGATGTAGCTGCGGCGGAGGTTATTCTGTATCCGGTAAACTGATTACTGAAACCTGCGACAATATCAAAATTATGGACCTTTGAAAACGTATGTTTGTAATCAACAAATCCATCAGCAATATATCCGGTAGTCAGATCATTAGCCTGATTTGCAACGGCACTGCTGTATACAGGTGTTGAGAAATTCGCGGTAGGGTCGTGTCCGTAAGCAGCCAGATAGGGGCTTTCAATATCTTGGGAAAATCCCGAAATGACCGATCCGGTAAAACTTGCATTAACGTTTAACCCATGAATCGGTTCATAGTTCAAAAAAGCTCTTCCCCTGCCGGATACCGCAGAACGCGTATCATTTACTTCTTTAAGACCCGCGACGGGGTTTCCATATCCGTTATACTGGACAGTTGTGCCCCAATTCCCGTTTGGCTGTTGACCATAATCGCCGTTTGGCAGGTACACAGGTACTGTGGGGTAAAATATAACGGCGCTTTCAAGAATTCCGCCATTACCGCTGGCTGGCCCGGTCAAATCAGGGCTAAGCCGCTGTTTGTCGTACGTGGCATCAAAAGTAAACCCGACCCTGAGTTTGTTGTTTAGTTTTATATCGAACTTACCGTCCAAAGAATAACGCTTTTCGTAAGTTGTTATGATAATCCCTTCGTTATCCAGGTAGTTGAACGAGAGATTATACCGTACATTTTCGTTGCTTCCGCTTGCCGAAATTTGCTGATTCTGGTAAGGCGAGGTCCTGAATATTTGATTCTGCCAGTTTGTATTGGCAACGTTCGTGGGAAAAACAGGGTCGGCTAGTCCGGAGCCTTCATAGGCTTGTTTTGCATAAACCATATATTCCGGACCACTCAGAACGGGAATCTTCCTATCTATATTTTGCACGCCAAAGGAGCCATTATAATTAAATTTGGCTTTACCTTCGCCGCCTTTGGTGGTGACGATGACAACGCCGTTCCCGGCTCTTGAACCATAAATGGCGCCTGCTGCTGCATCTTTCAGTACATTGATACTGGCAATAGATTTTGGGTTTAGTAATCCGAATTCATAGCTTGAAACGACCATACCATCTATGACGTAGAGCGGATCACTGCCTGCGTTAATTGATCCGTACCCCCTTACTCTCAAGACCGGTGCATTGCCTGGCCCCCCTTGCTCCTCCACCTGAACACCTGAAATATTGCCCGTAAACGCGTTGGCCACATTGTTAACCGTCAGTTCATTGACATCTTTTGCACTCACTGTTGATATGGCCGTTGTTAACCTTTTTTGGGTGGAAGTACCATAGCCAATACTTACGGTAACCTCAGCCAGACCCTTGGTGCTTCCCTTCAAAAGTATATTTATAACAGTTTGATTGCCCACGGGCACCTCCTGGGTTTCAAATCCTACAAACGAAAAAACAAGAACGTCCGCCCCGCTGGCCCGGATGCTGTATCTTCCTTTTCTGTCCGTTAGGCCGCCTCTATTACTTCCTTTTACTTTCACACTCACATCGGATAAAGCCGTATTCGTACTACTATCATTAACCGTTCCGCTAACCTCTTTAAGGCCTTGCGCCTGTATTCTCCAGGAGACGAAAAACAAAAGGAAAATCAACAGTAAAACATTCAGCACTTTTTTTTGCCTGCTAAATTTACTTTTCATTGGCCGTTAGTTTTGGTAGTTAAAAAATTATCAATTCTTTTATCGCTCTATTAAAAATAGATAGTAATGTTACCCATACCAAATAAATCAATGAGAACGTTGCCAAAGGTTGGCTGCTGATCATTCGGGCAAAGGAATAGTTATGATAAGTGTACATCCCTTCCCGGGGGCGGAGTTGAGTTCCAAGGTACCGTTGTAAAAGCTCACCCGATTCCGGATATTCCGCAGGCCGATTCCGCCGGTCTTTTTTTCCGGGTTAAATCCGATGCCGTCATCGTGGATGGTTAACATGAGGCGATCGGGAACCCGCTCCAATTTGATGGCCGCATTTTTCGCGCGCGCATGCTTGACGATATTATTTAACTGTACTTGTGCGATCCGGTAACAGGTCAGTTTGATCCCCTCGTTGTCGATATCTTCCAGGTAGCCGGTGGTATCGAGATTCAGCTTTAAGGATGCCGAAAGCGGAAAATTTTCGAGAAGCTTGCGCAGCGCCTGGTCAAGGCCCATGCCACCCAGCGAAGGGGCCACAAGGGACTGAGAAAGCTGGCGAATCTCTTCCATGGCGAGATCGAGGTTCCGTTGACATTTTTCCAGCGCTTCGAACCGCGAATCGTCATCCTCCACAATGGCGATGTCGAGGTATAGTTTGGCAGCGGCGAGGATCTGGTTGATATTGTCGTGCAGCTCCTTGCCGATCTGTTCCCGCTCCTTCTCCTGTACCTGGATGCTGGTTTCCATGACGAGCTTTTGCTGCAAATCTCGTTGCCGCGCCAGCTCTTCTTCGGTCCTGCGCCGGTCAAGCGCGTTCTGGACCGCGTTGGGCAGCCGTTCCAGCCTGTCTTTGAGGATATAATCGCTGGCGCCTTCTTTGATGACGCTGACGGCGTACTCTTCGGAAACCGTCGCGGTGACCAGGATGAATGGGGAGAGGATCCCTTCTTCCCGTGTTATCTTGAGCGCCTCCAGCGAGTTGAAGGCCGGCAGCGAATGATCGGAAAGGATGATATCCGGTTGAAATTCGCGCAGTGCCTTGAGGAAATCGGGTTTGTCGATGACAACTTTCTTTTCAAACCGAAGCTTTGACTTCCGGAGTACCCGGTCTACCATTTCGGCGTCGGCGGCATGGTCTTCGAGGTGGAGAATCTTCATTTTCCAAACTTGTTGCGCGAATGATCTGTTGGCAATAATAGTATTAATTGCGAGCAAACCAGGAGACAGACTACAATAAAATCACGGGAACGTTGCCAATCGGAAGCAAAATATTCAAATACCGATGAAAGTGATCTGTACAAAGAAGAAAGAGACGGAATTAGTTTTTCCTTTTCCTTTTGGCGGTAGATTCCCTGATGATCAATTCCGTATGCAAGACCCTGGTCTCGAATTCAGTAACCGGCCTTTTGCTCTCAATCATGCTGATGAGTAGTTGAGCAGCCGCCTCTCCCAATTCGAATGCAGGTTGTTTGACAACTGTTAAAGAAGGATTGAATATATCTGAGACATCAAGGTTGCTAAAGCCGGCAATAGCGATCTGATCCGGAACTTTGATATTCTTCAGCCGGCAATAGCGGGCGAAATTGGTAGTCAGCCTATCTGAAGCAATGAAAACGGCGTCTGGACTGTTTTTCATTTTCATCATTTTATCTATCTTTTGTTCGAAGTCCTTATAGGTTAAATTGCCTGGCGGGAAACGGACCAGGTAATCCTCACGGTAGGGGATACCATGTTCTGCCAACGCCTTTTTGTACCCATTTAAGCGATCCCTTGTTATTGGCAGGCTCTCCGCAAAGCATATAAAAGCAATTTTTTTGTACCCGTTATCAGCGAGATGGGTGACGCCGTCATAAGCACCTTTGGTATTTTCGACAACCACTTTATGGGTATCTAATTCCTCGATCACACGGTCGAAGCAAACGATCGGAAATCCTCGGTTGTAGAGTTCAATTATATGGGAGAAGTCTTTGGTTTCAGTAGCCACGCATACCAGGATCCCATCCACCAGCTTAGACGCAAGGAATTGAGTCGTCAGAACTTCGCGTTCATAACTCTCCGCCGTTTGCGAAATAATGGTCGTATACCCTTTTTCTTGCGCGGCAGACTCAATACCGGTAATAATCTGGGAGAAAAAATTATTGGCGATTTCGGTGATAATAATACCAATTGACCGGCTTCGCTTCTCCCTTAAACTCTGTGCTATTGGATTGGGATAATAGTTGACCTTTTTAACATAGTCGAGCACTAATTTCCTCGTATCCGGATTTATGGCATAGTGATTCCGGATGGCCCTGCTAATCGTAGAAGTAGAAAGACCAAGCGCTTTGGCGATATCCTTAATGGTAATGGCTTCAAATTTCATATTCTCATTTGACCCGACCGGTCCTATTCCACGAACTAAATGGAAACATGTATCTAAGTTACCTTTTTTTGCTGAATATCGCCAAAATTACTGGATACTGACCTGCCTTTCCTGGTATCGTTAATTGTCTGCAGAAACGATTCTTATCAATAATTAAGTGGTCAACTGTTCAACTTTATAAACCCCCCATCAATATTATAATCACTGCCGGTGATAAAGCTTGCCTCATCAGAACATAGATATAATATGAGGTATCCAATTTCTTTAGGTGTAGCCATTCTTCCAATCGGCTGCGTTTTTGATAATTTTTCAAACATCTCCTCTTCTTTTCCGGGATAGTTTTTAGAAAGAAAGTTATCTACAAACGGGGTATGGACTCGTCCGGGTGAAACGCAATTGCAGCGTATGTTATAACCAATATAATCTTTTGCAACACTCATTGTCATAGCATACACTGCGCCTTTGCTCATGGAATAAGAAAATCTGTCCGCTAACCCTACTACCGCAGCTACGGAAGAAAGGTTTAAAATAATTCCCGCGCCTTGCTGTTTCATTATTCCTAATGCCGCATGAAGGCTATTATAAACTCCCTTCACATTCACCTTAAAAACTTGATCAAATTCATCTTCTGTCGTCGTATCAGCTTTACCGATATGCGAAACACCTGCGCTGTTTATGAGTATATCGATTGTTCCAATTTTTTTATATAAATTTATTACATCTGCTTGCACTGTTACATCACACATATATCCGTACGCTTTCCCTCCTTCGCCTTTAATCAGCCGGATAGTTTCTTCTACCTGATCTTGGTTTATATCAACCACACAAACAATAGCGCCTTGTTTTCCAAAAAGAATGGATGTAGCTCGCCCAATGCCGCTTCCGCCTCCTGTTATTATTGTTGTTTTGTTTTTTAAACTGAACATTTCTTTTAAAAATTACTGATAAATGAAACCTGTCTTCCAATTATAATATTTTATATTTTAAGAACGCTTCCGTACTTGACATTCCATTTTCAATCGCCTGCCTGACAATGTTTTCACCTCTTGCTTTCTTTAATGCTTTTACCACAACCTCTTCTACACTTTTTTTAGGTATTACCAATACCCCGTCCATATCTCCGAAGATCAAATCACCTGGAGTTATCCAAACTCCGCCAATTTCAATATCACATCTGTAATTTGCCACCTGGGTACGTACTGACGAATCCTGTGCATATCTTCCCCTGCTGAAGACAGGCCAATTTTGTTCCATCACTTTTTGAGTATCCCTGTAAAAACCGTCGATTACTGCACCTGCAGCACCCCTTTTTCTTGCAGTAGCTGTCAGGATCTCTCCCCAGTAAGCACAGCGCATGGCACCACCGCCTGCAACATATATTTCGTCAGGCTTAAGTTGATCAAGGGCAGCTGTCAGTTTTCCGAAAGGATGTTCTTGTGGTCCATACACATCAATCATTAAAACAGGCATTGCACGTCCAACAATTTTATCTGTAATTCTTATTGGTTGAATCGACTGCGGAAGAAACTGATGATAATTTCCAATCTCATCCAGTATGTCTCCAACTACAGGTGTATACAACTCATTCCTGAAAAGCTCAAACAGTTCAGCATCGCTATCCCAGTTATAATTTTGATCTTTTAATAAAGTCGATTCCATACGTTATTTTATTTTGGCATGATAAAGATGTAAAATCAAAAGGAAGGTAGCAATTATTTCACTACGTGCAATCATCCACGAGGTGCAAAATGGATTCATAATTCTTATTTACCGCTTCAGACATCGCCATTTCACATGTTTTCGCCGATGAATAATATCCGTCATAATCCGACTCTTTAACTTCAGCCGCCTCATCAAGTGTTGCCGATTCAGTCAGTTCCGGAAATAGGAACCCCCTGTCCCCAGCCATTCCACAACAACCTGCCTTAACCGGTACGACGACTTCATGGGCATAAAATGCGGCTACTTTCCTGAATTTATATTCAATACCCATTTTATCCACCGAACAGACCGGATGCAAAATGATTTTGTCTTTTTTTTGCTTAACCCGACTAACCGGCAATACCCAATCGTACAGAAACTCAATACTGTCCATTATTTTTAACCGGTCAAACAGAAGCTGGTTGTTTTCCGAAAGCGCCGGCCGCAAATGCTGCAACGTATAGGTACAGGAACTAACATCAACCACTACGGAATATCTTCCTTCGCAACTGGTTGTCCAAAGTTCTTCTATCCAGGCATTTGCCGTAAAATGATAGGCATCCCGAAAACCCTTGGAAGAAAATATCTGTCCGCAGCAACTCCCGGATATATTTTTGGGAATTACGACACTGATTCCAGCTTTTTCGGAGACACTTAGAAAAGCTTCCATAATATTCTTCCGGCCTTCAGCTGAAGAACCAAGTACCCTGGAAATACAGGTCGGGAAGTATACCACAGTTGTCTGATTTGCGGGATTCGAATGGGTTTTTTCAAGGATGGCAAGCTCCGGCGGCTTTTCAAGCTGGTTTGACCATAAAGGAAAAGTGGGAATCATCTTTCTGACCGCTTTAGTCAGCCGCGCCATTGCCTTTTCACCGGCTAACCGGTTCACCAGCCTGCCTGACTTCAATGCAAAGCAAACCAGCGATTCTACCAGCCTGAATTCTTTCGCAAGAACCAGTGCAAACTTATTTCCAACCGCCGAGTGATTTTCCATCCTTAGTCTTTTTACTAAATCTCCGGTATTAATATCTACCGGGCAGACACTGGCGCATAGTCCGTCAACCGCGCAGGTTTCGAGGCCATCATACTGATATTGCTTGAGCAATTCACGGTACTTCACATGATCTCCTGTCTTTTTTAAACGGGAAAGCTCCCGCCTGACGACTATCCGCCTTCTCGGGGTAAGCGTGATATCCCTGCTGGGACATTTATGTTCACAATAACCGCATTCTATACATTTATCTACTTCTTCTTCTACAGCCGGTAGCGACTTCAGGTTTTTTACATGAATGTCCGGGTCATTATTGATAATGACCCCCGGGTTGAGCAGGTTCATTGGATCTGAGGCTGCTTTAATCCTTTTCATTATTTTATATGCGTCCGATCCCCATTCGGTCTCAACAAAAGGGGCCATATTCCTGCCTGTACCATGTTCAGCCTTTAATGTCCCTTTATATTTATCGACAACCAGCTCTACGACTTCCCTTATAAACTGGTCATACCGGAAAACGTCGGCCGGCTTGTCAAAAGACTGTGTGATAACGAAATGAATATTCCCGTCCTTCGCATGCCCGAAGATGATCGCATTTGTATAATGATATTTTACGAACAATGCCTGCAGATCGAGAATGGCATTACCCAATAAATTTACCGGGAAGGCTACATCCTCCAATATAACGGTCGTCCCCTTCGACCTCACTGCACCTACAGCGGGAAATAATCCTTTGCGTACTTTCCATAAAAAATCCCTTTTTTCAGGGTCCCTGGTAAACTCCGGCCTATTTAAAAACGAGGACTCTATTGTTATATTTAAAAATTCATTCACCCGGGATTCCAAAGAAGTTAAATCCGCCTCCTGAAATTCAATCAGCATGGCAGCTGCCGTCTCAGGCAAAGTTTTTACACTCGGATCAATACCTGGCATATTTTCAATTGAACGTAAAGCGGCCCTGTCCATCAACTCCACCATTTCGGCTCCCGCCCCTACCAGTGGCAAAATGGCCTGGCAGGCCGCATATATATCCGGATAATATAACAGCGCAGTGGCTTTAAAGGGTAAATCAGGTATCGTTTGCAGGACAGCTTCTGAGATAAAAGCCAGCGTCCCTTCACCTCCTACCAGCAAATGAGAAAAAATATCAAGCGGTTCACTATAATCCAGAAATGCATTCAGGGAATATCCGACCGTGTTTTTTGTTTTGTATTTCCTACGGATCTTTTCATGGAGTTCCTGATTTGAGAGAATAGTTTCCCGGATGTCAATCAGTTCCTCTGCAAGAAACGTGCATTCATTGTTAAACCGCTTGTAGTCCGAAGCATTTTCAGCAGAAAACGATTTGCCATCCGGAAGGATAAAACGGATAAACCGGGTGGTATGATATGAATTATTTTTCACACCACAACACATACCACTGGCATTGTTGGAAATTATACCACCCATCATCGCTGAATTGATACTGGATGGATCTGGTCCTATCTTCCGCTTGAATTTCTTCAGATAAACATTGACTCCAGCACCTATAATGCCTGGTTGAACTCTTACTGTATCACCATCATTTTCAATCAGAATCTTATTCCAGAAACGGCTCAGGTCGACCAGAATACCATCTGTAATGGATTGTCCGGAAAGGCTGGTTCCACCAGCCCTGAATACCAATGGAATTTTATAGTTGTTTGAAAATTGAAATAATGAAATAATCTCTTCTTCATTCAACGGCTGAACTACAGCTTTAGGAATAAGATGATAAAACCCGGCATCGGAAGCATACCCGACAAGATCAATTAATCTGGTTTTAATCCGGGCTTCAGGCAAAATCTGGTTTAAGCGTTGGATTAGACACATTGGACGCCGGATAATTGTTGTTTCATTTCAATAGCATAAATTGCCTTTATGGTTTTAATAACAGAGTCCGGTGTAACCGAAATCGAGTCAATTCCTTCTTCAACAAGGAACTGTGCGAAGTCCGGGTGATCCGAAGGGCCCTGTCCGCAAATACCCACTCTCACTCCGGATGTTTTTGCCTGTCGTATCAGCATGCTCAACATCCTTTTCACCGCCGGATTGCGTTCATCATATAAATGCGCTACCAGGGCTGAGTCCCGGTCCAGGCCCAGGGTAAGCTGGGTTAGATCATTGGAGCCGATGGAAAATCCGGAGATATGAGCAGCAAATTCCTCAGCCATCAGAATATTCGACGGTAATTCCGCCATGAGGTATACCTCAAGACCTGATTTACCTTTCTCCAAATGATTTTCTTTCATTATACCTGTAACCTTTTCCAGTTCTTCCAATGTCCTGCAGAATGGAATCATCACGGCTACGTTTTTAAGCCCCATGTCCTCTCTTACCCTTTGAATCGCCTTGCATTCGAGTTCAAATGCCTCCCGATAGGCTTCAGAATAATACCTGGACGCACCCCGCCAGCCTATCATGGGATTTTCTTCAAGGGGTTCAAAATGCTCTCCCCCTTTCATATTCCGGTATTCATTGGTCTTAAAATCTGAAAACCGCACGATTACAGTGTTTGGATAAAAAGCGGCTGCAATCTTTGCTACACCGAATGCTAGTTTCTGAATGAAAAACTGCTCTTCATTTTCAAATCCGTGGATTGCGTTCTTAATATAAGCAGACAATTCATTATCCTTCAGACCTCGATGTTTCAGCAAAGCCATGGGATGAATACCGATATAATTATTGATGATGAATTCCTCACGGGCCAGTCCGACACCCGAATTAGGAATATGGGAGAACCGGAATGCCATCGAGGGAGAAGCCACATTTAGCATTAATTTTGTTTTGATCTGTGGAAGTTCATCCAGCCTGGTTTCCACAATATCAAACAACAGATTACCGCTATAAACCAGTCCTTCATCCCCTTCTGCGCAACTCGCCGTCACCTCCATACCATCCGCCAGTACAACCGTCGCATTTCTGCAACCCACAATTGCCGGCACGCCCATTTCCCGGGCAATGATAGCCGCATGGCATGTTCTGCCTCCTTTATTGGTGATAATGGCAGAAGCATTTTTCATAATGGGTTCCCAGTCCGGATCAGTCATATCTGTCACCAGCACGTCACCAGCTTTGAACTCTGTTCCCTCTGTTAATCTTTTGTCCAGAGAATACATGATCTTCACCCTGCCGGTGCCAATCTGATCGCCTACGGCGATTCCCTTCAACAATGGCTTTTCCTGGTGGGGTTGTATTACGTATTCCTTCAGCCGGGTATGATCTTTTCGCGAGTGGATTGTTTCCGGTCTGGCCTGTACAATAAATAGCTGATTCGTAATTCCATCGACCGCCCATTCCACATCCATCGGACACCAGTATTCCTTTAACTGTGTGTAATAAGATTCAATAATGGTAACCCATTTCGCGAGCTGTAAGATCATTTCGTCATCCATACAAAATTTATTCTGCATGGTTTTTTCAACCGGAATAATTTTCACGCGTTCATCCGGATCATCTCCATATACCATCATATGATCCTTTAATCCCATCTTTTTTTCAATGATGGGTGCATATTTATCATTCAAAGTCGGTTTGAAAACAATAAATTCATCCGGGGAAACACTTCCCTGAACAATCAGTTCACCCAATCCAAAAATACCATTGATAACAACCACATCTTTAAAACCCGATTCCGTGTCAAGCGAAAAAGCGACTCCGGAACTTCCCAGGTCTGAACGTACCATTTTCTGAATGCAGACAGAAATTGAAATGGCAAAATGGTCAAATCCAAAATTCTGGCGATAACTGATGGCACGGTCAGTAAACAGGGAGGCAAAACAATTACGAACAGAATCCATAATGGCCGCAGGTCCCCGCACATTCAGATACGTTTCCTGCTGACCGGCAAAACTTGCATCAGGAAGATCTTCTGCCGTGGCGGAAGACCGGACAGCCACATCAGTGATTTCCTGGCCGTAATCCAAGGACATTTTGTAATAGGCTTCAATGATTAGTTTACTCAGCTCCGGCGGGAATTTTGAATTCCGGATCATATTACGGATCTGAAGGCCGGCCCGCCGCAGCGATTCGATATTATCATAATCAATTTCCGCAACCAGCGAATTTATTTTGCTTTCCAGATGGTTAAAAGATAAGAAACCCTGATAGGCATCCACTGTAATGATAAAACCCGAGGGGATCCGTATGCCAAGTTTTGTTAAATGCTGAATCATTTCACCGAGTGACGCATTTTTTCCACCTACTCTGTCCAAATCTTTAATACCGACTTCATGCAGCCCCAGAATGAATTTATTTTCCATATTCTATTTTAAATATTATTTCCAATTATACCATCCTGTTTTCAGTAAACCCCAGTTTTTCGATTTCCACTCTTATCCGGTCTCCGGGTTTAAGCCATTTCTTGTCATGGAGTCCCATGATTACGCCGGATGGTGTACCCGTTAAAATAAGATCACCCGGCTCCAGTGTCATATGCTTTGATAAAAATGAAATGATCTCCGCCACCGTGAATATCATATCTGAAGTATTGGACTTCTGCCTGATCACACCATTAAGAAAACAGCTTAATTCCAGCTTTTGAGGGTCTCCGACTTCATCGGCGGTCACCAGGTATTTACCCAGGGGCAGAAAATGATCCAGGCTCTTACCTAACAACCATTGGGAGGTCTTAAACTGAAGATCCCTGCAGGACAAATCATTCGCAACACAATAGCCGAGCACATAACTGAGCGCTTTCTCGATTGAAACATTTTTACATTTTTCCCCGATTACCACCCCTAGTTCCACTTCATAGTCAAAATGTTCACCCTCTGTTCCCAACGGCACATCATTTTCAAAGTCCGTTAACGTGTTATTGAATTTATTAAATACGATGGGATATTTCGGTATCTCCATATTTGTTTCAGCTGCATGCTTTCGATAATTTAAACCAATACATATAATTTTTGAAAATCCGGAAACACAGGGGCCAAACTTGAGGCGAGATTCCGGGATTCCCTGTGCCAGCCTCAGATGGGAGTCTTTCAGATTTTTTAATTCCGCCACATCGTCATTCGTTAAGGACCGACATTGAAAAGGTTTGTTTAAGGAATTTAACAACGATCCGATTCCGACAATGCCAATTTCAGTTACAATTCCAGGCAATAGCTCTTCTCCCAGTCTGTATTGTACTATTTTCATTTTTTTGGTATGGTTAGTCCGATTTTCAATAAGTGGCCCGCCCACCGGTCAGATCAAAAGTGAACCCGGTTTCTGTTATATACTTGTGTTCGTAATCATTCTAAAATTGCATGATAAAATTATCACTTGTCTGTATAAAATGATTCCGCTTATGGTACGAATATGTATACTTTTTTAACATGCCTATTGCAAATACAGCGAAGTTTTCATACTTTTCTGTTAATATTACATATGAAACCAAGACTGCATGCCCTTCCTCTTTCCTCCGATGCGTCCTTTTTATTTAAGAATCTGGACTGCAATTACTTTAACGTACCATGGCATTTTCACAAAGAATTTGAATTAAGCCTGATTACCCAAAGCAGTGGCACAAGATTTATTGGCGATCACGTAAGTAATTTTGAACCGGGTGATTTAGTGCTAATCGGTTCAAATATTCCCCATTTATACAGGAATAGTGAGCTTTATTATAACAAACATGGCAAACGAAGAGCAAGTTCCCTCTTTGTTCATTTTACCCCGGATTTCCTCGGCAGAAGTTTTTTCGAAATTCCCGAGATGGAATTGGTTTCAAAGTTACTTAAGAAATCATCCATGGTATTGGAAATACACGGTGATGCAAAACAATTCACGACGTCTAAGATGCATGAAATGTCTACATCCAACCCGCCGCAGCGATTGATTTGTTTATTGGAAATTCTTGTGACTTTATCTCAAAGCACAGAATTGAAATCGCTTTTATCCATCGGCTTTACAGCCACACAGGGAGGAGATACAGACAGAATCAATATTGTATTTGAATTCATCATGAAAAATTATACAAAGGAAATATATATAAAGGAAATCGCCTCTAAACTGAACATGACTGTTCCGTCATTTTCAAGGTACTTTAAGCACCATACCCGTAAAACATTCAGGGATTATGTAACAGAAATAAGAATTGGTCATGCCTGCAGATTGCTTATGGAAAACAATCATAATATATTCGAAATATGTTACCAAAGCGGGTTTGAAAACCTTTCCAATTTCCACAGACTTTTTAAAGGAATATTAAGAACCACCCCAAAAGAATACAGAAACAGGTTCCTGAAAAACTCGTAAACTGCAGATAATATGACAACGAACAAATTTCAGGCGTGAAGCCCTAATCCAATTCCACCCTGGCCATTTTCGGCGCGAACAGGTGCATAACCAACCACGCCGCCAAATAAGAAATTCCACAGATCATAAAAATGACATTGTACCCAAGCGCCGCGCTTTTTATCCTTGTAAAATAATCCAGGATCCATCCCACCATCGGCTGAAAAATGATCCCACCCACCGAGCCGGCCATTCCGCCGATCCCGATGACGGAACTGACCGCCTTTTTGGGAAACATATCGGATGCCGTTGTAAAGATATTGGCGCTCCATGCCTGGTGTGCCGCTGCTGCCAGGCTGATCAGGGCGACGATCACCCACATATTTTGAAAATATTGCACCGTAAAGATCGGCAGTACACAAATCGCAAAGATTAACATCACCGTCTTCCGCGCTTTATATATTGGCCATCCCCTTTTAATCAACGCTCCGGATGCATATCCGCCACCAATGCTGCCGATAGTCGTACAGGAATAGATGATCACCAGGGGCCAACCGGGCTTTTTAAGATCCAGACCGAAGGCCTTGTTAAAATAGTCCGCCAGCCAGAAAAGAAAGAACCACCAGATCGGATCGGTCAGGAATTTTCCGAACACAAAAGCCCAGGTCTGCCGGACGCGAAGTAATTTACTCCAGGGCACCTTTGTTCCGGCATTCGTCACCGGCTCATCGTCACTGTGGATATAATCGAATTCCGTCTTGCTCAACTTTTTCTTCCGCGTAGGGATCTCGTAGACGAACCACCAGAAAAACAACCAGATAAATCCCAGGGAACCAGTGATAATAAAAGCCATCTGCCAGCCATAAGAAGCCAGGATCAAAGGCACCATGATCGGCGCAACTACCGCACCGATATTGGCGCCGGAATTAAAGATCCCGGTGGCCAGCGCCCTTTCTTTTTTTGGAAACCATTCGGCCACGGCTTTAATGGCGGCAGGGAAATTGCCCGACTCACCTATCCCAAGTCCTGAACGGGCTATCGTAAAGCCGATAGTCGAACGGGCCAGCGCATGCGCCATCGCAAAAACGCTCCATACGATAATAGAGATCGAATACCCTATCTTACTCCCCACCCGGTCGATGATCCACCCAAATCCAAGCAGGCCGAAAGCATAGAAGAACTGGAAGATGCCATTGATCGTTCCGAAAGTGGTGTTATCCCAACCGAATACCGTCGTCAGCGTAGGCTTCAGCAACCCAATCACCTGTCTGTCGATATAATTAATGGTCGTGGCGGCAAACAACAGGCCGACAATCGTCCACCGGTACCGGCCTATAGGGGAATTAGACATGTATTGACAGATTAGAGGTGTTCAAGATAAACCAGTTTGGCTAATTATCGTAAATCGGGAATACTCACGGCATCCATGTCCGTGTAGTTGTAGTTCTCCCCGGCCATTCCCCAGATAAAAGCATAGTTGCTGGTGCCACATCCGGAATGGATCGACCAGGGCGGGGAAATCACCGCCTGCCCATCCGCCACCAGCAAATGACGGGTCTCCTGCGGCTGACCCATAAAATGGAAAACGCGCTGCTGCCCCGGGACATCGAAATAGAAATAGGCTTCCATCCGGCGGGTATGCGTATGAGCAGGCATCGTATTCCAGACACTGCCGGTCTTTAAAACAGTCAGCCCCATAACCAGCTGACAGCTTTGAATGCCTGCCGCATGAATATATTTATAGATCGTGCGGGCATTAGAAGTTTCCGGGGCGCCAATATCGACCGGCAACGCCTGCTGCCCCGGCATCAGCTGCACCGGGTAAACCGCATGCGCAGGTGTCGATAACAAATAAAACAAGGCCGGGTGCGCCGGATCATTGCTCGAAAAACTAAGTTCACGGGTCCCTTTCCCTGCATACAGACAATCTAATTTATCCAGTTCATACTCCTTGTCTTCCGCATAAACCTTTCCTTTTCCACCAACATTGATGATGCCTATTTCCCTGCGTTGCAGAAAAAAATCCGCCTTCAGTTCCGGATGAGTTTCAAGCAAAAGCCGCTTTTGCACCGGTTGGGCTCCCCCCAGGATGACCCGGTCATAAT
>Ga0206963_10087_pt1 | contig 31729 bp, 18 predicted proteins | sample Alteio_BWOrgHeat_28_FD_152958 | JGI IMG/M metagenome (GOLD analysis project Ga0206963, IMG submission 152958) | Enriched cells from forest soil in Barre Woods Harvard Forest LTER site, Petersham, Massachusetts, United States -... | ecosystem: Environmental > Terrestrial > Soil > Temperate forest >... | reverse complement strand
TGGCTGCGGCAAGCTGTAGCCTATTTCGGCGCTTTTCAGCCTTACGTATGCAGCATTCTGGAAATTGAACGTTGAACCGGTGTTAGCAGTTGTACCGGTGTAAGCAAAGTGTCCTGGTGTCCATACTGTGTTAGGATTGTAAGGATCAGCGTTAGGATCGGTAGGGTGATAGTCATCCAAAAATTGCGTTAAAGCGCTGCCGCCACCCCAAAGCGGTATGTTCAATTGTTCGATGTATGAAACATCAACCATGCCCGTTCCCTGGAACAGAAGGTTAAAATCGAGGTTTTTATATGCGCCGCCAAGGTTCAGGCCATAGGTAATAACCGGGGTGCCGGTATAGGCTATCGGGTGGTTATCATTTCCATCAATCTGGCCGTCGCCATTCCAGTCCTGGTAATTATAGTCGCCTACAACGGTGTTGCGGCTAACAAAAGTTGGGCTGTTTAATATTTGCTGATAATTTTGGTACTGACCGCTGCCACCTAAGCCCCAGTTGATGCCCTGGTAACGGTTTGTTTGCAGGCTCAGCCAATCCAGGTAAGAGTTGCCTTGCGGCGACTCAACATGCTCCCTGTTGCTGGCACGGGCAAGAGAGAATGTGCCTTTTATATTATACCTGAACTTGCCAATATGGTTCACATGTGATAATTCAACCTCGAACCCTTCGCTCCTGTCACCTGCCGCGTTCTCTTGTGGCAGGCCTTGTCCTAATACATCAGGCACAATCGCCGAACTATTAACGAACAAGCCATATCTGTCGCGTTTAAAATAGTCGACCGTTAAGCCCAACAAACCTTTCCATGCATCAATATCAACACCAATATCCAGGGTATGTGCGGTCTCGAATGTAATTTTTGGATTTGGCAGTTGGGTAAATCCTACTGCATTTACAAATCCATTACCAAACACCGAACCGCTTGGCACCTGGTTGTTGTTACCCCCGACAGGATAGAAATACCCCTGTAAAAACTGGTATGATAAGGCCTCATCGTCGCCTAAAACACCGTATGATCCGCGTATTTTAAATTGATCTATAAACGATAACCATTTGGAATTTTTCCAGAAACTTTCTTCTGATACATTCCAGGCTGCAGATCCTGAAGGGAAGAATGCCGAAGGCTCGCCAGGTGCAAACCTTGACGACTGATCCCTTCTGAAACTAAATTCGGCCAGGTACTTGCCTTTAAAGTCGTAATGCAACCTGCCTACCAATGAGTTTGAGGCATAATTGTATAAACCGCCAACATCCTGCGTAGCATTTTGATTAAGGCTATTGCCTGCAAAGATCTGGTCAACGGGTAGTGCAAGTTGCCTGTAAGCGGCGAAATTGTCTTCGCTGCGCGAGTTGCCTTCATAAAGCAACAAGGCAGTTATGTTGTGTACTTTATCAAAAGTGTGTACGTAGTTTAACGACAACTGATCCGTGTTCTGCGGGTAATTGTAGTACTGCCTTTGAACCGAACTTGGAGAGCTTTTGAGACTTGGTTCGTAGGTGCTGGTTGAAGCATCGTAATCATACAAGTTATATGCCTGTACGTATTGTTTATTATCCTGTATCTGGGTATTATAGCTGTATAAAGCTTTTATATCCAGGCCGGGAACGAATGGAACCGCATAATCAACGCTTAACAGGCCTGAAAAGAACCTGTTATTCTGAAGCGTATAGCCCGACAGGTCAGAATTTGCATAAGCAACCGGATTACCGCCATCAACTGAACCATTTGTAAGGTACATTGGGTTGTTGTTGGCATAAGTAGTTTGCGTAGGTAGCTCGCGCCAGGCTTCCCTGGTTATATACCACAATGCCGTAGCCGGCGATTTGGTTTGGTCCATTATCGCGCTCAGGTTCAAATTAACCGTTAAATTTTTAGTGATCTTTGAGGTGATGTTTGAGCGTACGTTGTAACGTTTGTAATTCAGGTCGTTACTTTGCAAAAGGCCATCCTGCCCGGTAAATCCGCCGCTTACCATGTAAGTGGTGGTTTCGTTACCGCCGGTAGCTGTAAGATTATGCTGATCCTGGAAGGCCGACTTTTTGAACGTTTCATCAAACCAGTCGGTACTTTGTTTAGTGCCTGATGCATATGCAGCAAAATCCGAAGGAGCGAATACCAGCCTGCCTCCATTCGAATTGTGCATTGACTCCTGATTGCTTAGGGTCATAAAGTCGATAGCATTAACGGGTTTTGGTAACCCTGATGGTACCTCCCAGCCAAAGGTTCCCGAGTAGTCAAGTTGCAGTGAACCCGCTTTACCTTTTTTCGTGGTGATGAGTATTACGCCGTTCGCACCGTTGATGCCATACACAGCCGCTGATGCATCCTTTAACACGGAAACGCTTTCGATGTCATTAGGATCGAGCCTTGACAGGATGTTGCTTGAACCGGTTGAGTTATCGCCGGTGCCGCCAGTAACAGAAAAGTTTGGCTGTTCAATACCATCGATCACTATCAGCGGATTGTTGCCATAGCTGCGGATAAAAATACTGTTATCAAACTGCCCCGGCTCCGATGTATTTTGTACTACCTGTAAGCCGGCTATCTTGCCTGTAAGCATGTTTTCCACATTCTCGTTTTTTGTAGTAACAATATCTGCGCTGGTTATGGACGATACCGCAGTGGTAAGCGATGCCTTTTTTTGCGTACCGTAACCTACCACAACCACTTCATCAAGGTTATTAGAAGCCGATGGGGTTAATTTTACGGTTATGTTCTTGTCGTCGCCTATTGTAACCTCCTTCTCGTTATAGCCAATAAAGCTGAAGGTTAGCGTACTACCCTTTGTGGCGCTGATAGCAAATTTACCGGTAACGTCTGTGGTGGTTCCGAATGTGGTGCCTTTTATCATGACGCTAACACCGGGCAGTGTTTCGCCTTTTTCATCTAAAACCGTGCCCGTGATCTTGTTATCCTGGGCAAATGTCGCTGTTGAAAAAAACAACATGCATGCAATTAGTAAGCAATGCGGCGATCTGAGAACGTTGAGCTTAGCCGGGCATAATTTCATAAGCCGGCCGCAACTTGTAAAGATTTTCTTCATAGTAAATTGGTTAAATGGTTAAAAGCTGTGTTTACTCCGAAGGCCTGGAATGGCTGGATCCGGGTTGTTCACATTGGTTTGATGACGCAATGATAGAAGCACAGGTATTAAAAAAAGGGTTAAAAAATGGGTTAACAGCCAAAAAAGATATTAACCGCAGCAAATTATATATGCAAGGGTGTATTTACTATGCGTTATTATTTAATTAAACATTAAATAATACTTGCACAATTGTTAACAGGATTAAATTAAGAAGGATTTATTGCAGGATCTTTTCAAGGCTGATGGGGTAATCAATGCCTAATGACTTTTTATATTCGGCGGTATATTGGTCGTACACTTTTTTACAATAGTCTATCCCTTTGATACGGCGATAGCTTTTAAGCTGATATTTTAGTGCTGCATCGTTAAAAGGATCGATATTTAATATGAGGCGGCTTATTTCAAGCGCCATTTTATAGCTTTCTGTATTGTATAATTTCGCAGTTTGCGGCAACAGTACATTCATTACCTGCTCATCGTAGTTTAGTTTAAAATCATCAAGCCAACTGTCGGTTATATCGCTTAACAGCAATCCGCGACTTATCAGGTCAATATGCTCAAATATCAGGGCTTCTGCCGCATCGGCTCTTTTAAGGGAATCCAGTACAAAGAAATAATCGCAGAAGAAAGCGTCTGTGATATTAAAAAGGTAAATATCATTTGCAAAAGCAAGCTCAATTCCATCAATATCGCCAATAATATTGCGCAAATGATTAAACGTAACACCCTTAATGTTTTTCGTTTTGGCGATATCCTTGTCGGGCCATAATAAATGTGATATTTTTTTGGAGTTGATACCACTCCCGTCCTTGCTGCTTAACAATATCAATATAAACAGCTGCTTAATTTTAGGGCTAAAAAGATAGGTAATATCCCTGCCTTTTTTGTCGTAAGCCAAAAACTCGCCTAACAGGTAAATGGCGTTAGTTTTTGGGCCTTCGTTTTTTGCCTCTGTTAACAGGCCAGTTTCATTTTCAAAAATAATAGCTGGTTCAGCTTCGTTAATAATAAGTTGTTTATTGCTGCGGTTACGCTTGTTATAAATAAAAACGATCACAATTATAACAATGATAATTATAAGTATGATGCCGGCATAAAGCGCCTTGGCTGATGTTTTTACGGCCAATGAGCTTAAATAGCTTGCTCTGCTAACTGGCGGAAACGCGAGTGAATATATTTTAATGGTTGAGTTTATATTATTTGTAAACTCTTGTATGGTGCATAAAAGCTGATTTGTTCTTTCATTCAAAAACAGGTTGATATCGCTCTCAATTCTTTCGGATATTACAGGTATTGGAGCACTTACAATTTGATATGAACCATCTTTAACAGCAAATTTGTAAAGCCGGGCCTCGGTCTTTGCTATCTCATGAGGATAACATAATGCGTAAAAATATTTCTTATCTTTTGATAAGACAAGGTTATTGGTGGGTACGAATATCTCGTTCGGGTGTATATTCCAGCATTTTTTTATGACGTGGGTTTGCAAATTAATGCGGTAGAGATCATAATATTGCCTGCCACCTACTATCTGGCTGCCCGATTCATTTCCGTACCCCCCCGAACAGGAAAACCTCATCATCGTTATCGGCCTTACCCATAGCCGAAAAAAAACGGGGCGTAATATTGTCTCCCGTAAAAGCTACCTTCTCCCATTTATCGGCGCCGGCATCAAACTTATAAAAAGCATTGTAATAGTAATATGACCCGTAGCCGCCAAAAAGGAAAATGGTATCCTGAGCCTTATTAAATATAGTGTTATGGTGATGCCGCTGCTGCGGGAACATGGTTTTACCCAATGATTGCCATTGCAGGCTCTGCATATCAAGAGTTGCTACGGTGCTTGGCACATTCTTACTATCAATATAAGCTTCATAAACGTAGCACTTGTTTTGTTTGGCGTTAAAAATGCTTTTACCTAACAGCAGTGGTACGGGTAACGGGCTTTTATATGCAATAGTTGTAGCATAACACTGTTCGCTGTCAAATTGTATGAGGGAATCGCGGCGGTATATTATAAGTTGTTGATTGTTTGGGTCGAAGTTTAAACCGGCAACCTCATTAAATTGACGGTTATATATCGGCTTCCAGAAGTACGATTCATTAATCAGCCAAACAGGATTCTCAACTGTTCCGGTTTCGTCGCCGCCTGCATTATGTACAATTCCGCCCTTCCATTCATTTAAAGGGAACGAAAAACTCTTTGAATCATCGCTCACCGTTAAATTTTTAATGGCCATGTCGGGCACCTCGGTGTAGAACTGATTTTTCCCGAATATCAACTTCCCTGTTATTGGATTTTCCAGGCCTAAACCTTTCGCCTGGTAAACCTGATTCCCGATGTAGATAACGACCTTATCGGCCTGCAGGTCAAAATCGACTTTTACCTTTATCCATTCCTGTTTCTTTAGCTGCTCGGGCCGTAATGGGATTTTTAGTTTATTGCTTTTCCTGTCAATATTAAAATTGAGGTAAGCAGCATTATTAAAATAGAGATAGCTTAAACTGTACGAATTATTGGCCCCGGTTAAATTAAAAATGTAACCCAGATCCTTATTATCCCACAATGAAAGATCGAAATTAACTATTAAGTGATTTTGAAACCGCGGAATTTCGGTACTAAACACGCTGTATGATGTGCGTTTGGCAACCAGGCTGTCGTTTGAATTAAACATAAGCCCCTGTGCACGTGCGTGTATCGGGGAAATGTTCAATAAAAAAAATATTATACTAAGAAATTTACAAAAATTCCTCATTGAAGTTGTTCTCTTAATTTATTAAAAAATTAAACTAGGCCTTTAAAAGTCGCTAAATTAAAATTTAAAACAGGAAACATTTAAAAGATGGAAAATTATTAGCTAACAATTGATAATATTAAAATACTATTAAGCCTTGTAAATATTATTGCAATTATTTGCACTCGAAAATGGTCGGTATGATCAAAGTTGTGCAACTCTGATATTTGACGTTTTGTTTTATTAAACACAGAATATATTTTAATAATACGTTAGTAAAGCTCTTAAAAGAATATAACCTGAATCAGGCCGCGGGTGTTTTATTTAAACAGATCATCGCAGATGATTAAAACAATAGTAATAGTACCGATTAAAAAAAGCCATAATACACAGTAGATCAAGTACCAAATCATAATGCTGTATCATTGGCTCAGCCGCCATTGAATGCTCTTATTCAAAAACGGATTGCTTATAATGCAATTTTTTAACCTTTATTTCGTGTTGATGGACTCAATTTTGCTTTATACTACAATTTAAAATTTATGCCTCCGAGTTCTTTCATTTCGTTATTATAATACTTAGTTTAGTAAAAATGATGGTTATAATTATATCACCCCCTCTTATAACCAGTCATTAATAATAACCCATACAATACAAACCTAAATGAACGATAGCGCCATCACCTTGATAAATTAGGTGTGCTAAACCATGCGTCTAAAAAATAAAAAAACAAATATTAAACAACCTTAAACTACTTTATTCAATGAAAAAATTTCTACTTTATCTGGTATCGCCACTGTTATTATTTGCGGCGAATTATTCGCGTGCGCAAAATACCGATCAGCCGGTTCACATTGCTATTATTCCATTTACCGCCAGCGGCTATGGACGTGCCGATATTACGGCCGCCGTGCAAAACGAGGTAACCAGCTGTTTTGCAAACAAGGGCCGGTTTTTCCTGATGGACCGTGCAGTTACTGAAAAGTTAAAGCAGGAACTGGAATCAGCGAAAGACAATGCTTCGGTTTATGCGCAGGTTGTTGCCGAACAAGGCCACCTGGCAAACGCGGAATTTATTATTACCGGCATCGTTTCGCCGGTGCAAATACAAACCAGCGTTTACAACAATGTTACTACCTATGTAGCTACGGTGCGTATTGCCATTCAGATGGACAAAGTTGAAACCGGGCGGGTTTTTTATAACACACCCATCTCAATCCAAAGCATAGGCTGTGTTTCTGAAGCAGCCGCGACAGATAATGTGCTTTGCAGATTTGGCACCCAATTTAAGGGCATAGTCCGCTCCCTGTTCTCGCCCCCAATGCTGATACTCGAAGTGGTGAAAGACAAAAAAGGCGTACCTCAAAAAGTACGTGTTAATGCCGGGACTGATATGTTCGATAGCGGAAAAGACGATGCTTGCGGCAGTATTTTAACAAGCTGGATAACGGGCAAAAAGAAAATATGGCTTGAAGTTTATACTGAACACGAAATAAGTGGCGGCGGCAAAACCTATAAAACCACGCAGGTATTCGGTACACTTAAAGTGGATGCCGTTGACGGCGAAACTTCCGTTTGCGATGTATCAACAGGCGCGGAGGAGATAAAAGCCATGCTCGATAAGGGGATAGCACCAATGGTTAGGCTGCAGGCCAGCAATTAACATCATGAAAAAGCGGTTTGGTACAGTCGTTATACGACTTGCACACATACCTGGAGCCAAACCGCCTGATAAGAAAATTTGGATCTTAACGATATGAAAGAAATTAAAGCAGGCTTTTTAACATTGCTGATGATGTTTGCTTTTATGCAAACCCTGTTGGCCCAGGCTACTGACCCCAATAAAAACACCAATGTAGTACAGCCGAAAATAATGGTGATACCATTTACCAAAGACGGTGAAGATATAAGGACCGTTTTGGAAGCTGATTTTTTAAAGCGCGAAGCCATAACAAAAGTGAAAAATGGCTTTGACACACGGGGCTTTAGCACTGTTGACTTTTTAGCCAAACTGAAACAAGCTAAAGACGAGCAGTTATTTGTTGATGCGCAAACGGACGTGAAAAGCACCTTTATTCAATTTTCGGGCGCTGATATTTATGTGGAAGCGGATGTTCATTTAAATCCTAACGGAAAATCGGCACAAATACTTTTAACGGCTTACGATGCCGCCACAGCAACCGCCTACGCCAGCGTGGTTTGTGATTCGCGCGATCATTACAACACCGATCCGGAAACGCTGATAAACGCGGCGTTAGTTAGCCCTTGCCCTGGCACCAGCCATGACGATGAATCTCTTACCGCCGGGAGGTCGCGCGGGTCCTGCCTGGATGATTTTTTGGGTATCCTTCAGGCTAAGTTTATGGATATTGTACAAAACGGCAGGCCAATTAAGATCGATTTTTCGCTGTCACAAACTGCTTCCAAAAACTTTGAATCGAAAGTTACTGTAAATGGCGCCACTGTGCAGTTGCAGGACGCGATAGACGAATGGCTGTCGGCCTATGCCGTTAAAGGTAATGTGAATATGCAGGGCCAAACCAAGACGGCTTTATTTTACAGCGAAGTGAGGCTGCCTTTGTTAGACAAGAACGGTAATAACCTCAGCCTGAATAAATCAGGGCAAAAAATAACGCAGTTTTTGCAGTCGATAGGTATATCATCAACCCGGTCGATAAAAAACGGCGGCATTTATGTAACCATAACCAATTGACCTATGTACTTAAAACAAAAATGTTTTATAGCCATTTGCGGGTGTTTGCTATTCGTTTCATATAGCGGCTTTGCACAGGACGACGCACAAGCGCAAAATAACACCGCCAGTATGACGCTTGGTGTAGTGGTTCCCACAACCATGGCGGGATTGAGTGATGCAAGTGTTTCGCAATTGGCGAATAAGCTTGCCGATATTGTGACCAATAACGGCTTTGCGACCGACAGTTCGGCCCAGGTATTTACCATATCCCCCAAATTTGACATCGTAAGCGTAGACAAGACAAGCGCCGAGATGCAGAATTTTTTTATCGCCAAATGCACACTGAACCTTTTTGTAAAGCAAACCAGTAATAGTATAGTGTATGCACAAAAAGCCATTCCGTTAAAAGGTATTGGCAACACCAAAGAACTGGCAATCGCCAATGCCGTAGCACAAATATCGCCCGATGACGGTGTTTACCAGCAATTTCTAAATAATGCCAAAGAAAAAATAGCTGCCTACTATCAGCAAAATTGCCAGCAGTTTTTAACCAGGGCACAGCGCGAAATAGCTTTGGGACACTATAACGAAGCCAATAAGATCCTCTCGGATATACCACCTGAGGCCGGTTCGTGTTATGATGATGCGCAGCAAAAAACGGCCGATATTTTTGAAAAACAATATGGCAGTCTTGATAAGGCGGTTGTACGCCTGCAGCAGCAAGCCACTATAGATCCGGCCAGCAGCATATTTTCAAAGTTATTATCTAAAGCTAAGAACTTATTGCAAAAACGAAACGCCGCTGATAAAACACCTCCTGAGATAGAATTAACTACGCCCAAAACAACCCGCGGACAGGGTATTGAGGCTGATGTAACGCCCGAAAAACAAATTTTTGTGAGCGGTACTGCACACGACCCATCAGGCATAAGTTCGGTGACGGTAAACGGGCAGGCGGTAACCTCATTAAGCGAAGATGGTTTTTTTCAGACAAATATAGACGCCGGTGTAAATGATATAATTGTGGTTGCTACTGATAAGAAAGGCAACAGCGCGCCGGTAACATTTCATATCGCCTCAAAAATAGAATCTAAACCGGCACAATCCGCCAGCGACATAGCTCCCATAATTGATAACGAGCGGTACCATGCTATATTTATTGCAAACACCGTTTACTCCGGCACATGGGATCCGCTGCCTACTACCATTTCCGAAGCAAAAAGCGTGATGGATGTTTTTGAAAAAAGCTACGGTTTTAGCCCCGCCGACGTAGATACATTATTTAATAAAAGCCGGAAAGAGATACTGACCGCCGTAAGCCAACGCCTGGCAAACCTTACACCCAATGATAATTTAATAATATTTTACGGCGGCCACGGTTATTACACCGCGAGCACCAATACCGCTTATTGGGTGCCCAGCAATGCCACCAGCGAGTTTGATTATATTTCAAACGCTGACATTACCCACTTACTGAGCGACTGTCCGGCCAAACACATATTAATCATGGCCGATGCATGTTTTAGCGGCGCCATGCGCGGTGGCATGGAGGTACCTGAAAAGTATGAATACAAATTAATGAGCCGGCAACTGCTCACCAGCGGCGGAATAGAGCGTGTGCCCGGCAAGAGCGCATACGTACCTATGGTATTAGCCGCGTTAAATGCCAATACAGACAAATATTTATCGGCAAATGAGCTTTATTTGGTGATACACAGCGGTATTAAAGACCAGGGCCATACCGATGCCCAGTTAAAAAACCTGGAGGTTACCGGAAGCCAGGGCGGTCAGTTTTATTTCAGGAAAAATTGATATGCGAAGCCCGTTTTCCGTGCCATCGGTTAAGCAAATTATAATTTCTGTTTGCAGCGGAACGGCTATTTTTTTAATTACCTGGTTTTACATCAACTCGTATTATACCCTTAGCATTGAAGACAGCCTTTATAATAACGAGGCTATTATTAAACATCACCTTTTGAAGGTACATCCTGAAAAAAACAAGCAATTTTTGTTTATAAGTACCGGCAAGGACATGAGCATGGTCGACGATACAGGCGGCACCGGCACGGTTACCGTATCAGACCGTTATAAGCTTTTTAAGTTGTTGCAGGCCATCAACCGCGCCGGCGCCAAACCAGCTTTTATCTTACTCGATCTGCAATTTTACTTCCCGTATAATTTTACGTTGCCTGATAGCATCCGGGCGACTGTTAAGCGGGATAAACTTGACAAATATTTTGCCGAAAAAAGTATTGACGACAGTTTGCAGGCCGAAATAAAAAAAGACAAGTATATTATTATAAGTGTGTTATTGAATAACGGCAAAATAGATACCCCTATTTATAAAGGTAACTACGGCATCGCCGACTATGTTACTTATGGCTCAACCATTAACAAATTCAGGATAACTTATAACGGCTCTAAAATCAATTCAGTACCCGCTATGCTAAACAAGCAGCTTGACGGGGCCGTTTACAGTGGCGGCCCATATGCTACTTTTTGCGATAACCGCCTTTGCTTTAATTATATATGGCCGGGTTATTATTACGATGGTGAAAACGTTAAGTCGGATTCAACTTATCAGTATTATCATATCGGTTCGCTGATGAACTTCCTGGATAATACGGCCGTAATGGGAACCATAGTAAAAAACAAAGTGATATTTATAGGCAACTTTGAAGACGACGTACACGATACGCCCGCCGGCAAAATACCCGGAACCATTGTTTTGGCCGACATTTATTTGTCGCTGTTGAACGGGAAACATTATGTGCCTTATTTATGGATCGTCTTTTTAATAGTATCATTTTCGGCGCTAAGCTATGCAGCCATTTATGATAAGTTGCCAAAAATCGAACTCAAGTCGGGGATAATGACAAGTCTTATCTATTCCTTTTTCAGCGATTATTTTTCGTACCTGGGCATATTGCTGATCCTATCGCTGGCATCGGTAATATTATTCAACATAAATGTGAGCCTGTTTTTGCCCGCATTCATTTTTTCGGCTATTGATTTTTTTTCACAGAAGAAATATAAACCTCAAGTCAAACCAAAATGAAAAAGCTTGTTACAACCCTAATTTTCATCACGCTTTTAGTTTCGTCGCTGCGCGCGCAATACATCGTTACAAAAGTTTCCGGCAGGGTAAAAAACAGTACCGGGAGTTTTATAAAGCCGGGTACTGAATTAAAACCGCAAGACAGGTTAACCTGGTCATCGCTGAACGACAAGTTGTGGGTGGTGATAATTGGGAAAGGCGAAAAAGTGATCTCACCATCGCCGCAAGCTGTTTCAGGCAACAATGCGCTTACGGAGTTGCTGGTATCGGCATTGCACCAGGATTCGCAGTCGGGCTCATTAAGCGGTCGGGGCGAAATAATTGAACGTGTGCCCGATGCGCTGCATACCGATCCTAACAGCGGCGGCAGGGTGATCATTGATGAGGGCGGAAAATTTTTGTTCGACCCAAAACAATACCCGCAAACCGAAACCAGTACCTTTTTTGCAGAAATCGAGGTACCCGGCGAGCAGCCCATAATTCGTAAGCTTAAAACTGACAAGGATACTTTGTTTCTGGGCTATTTGTCGCTTATTACCGAAACTATTGATCCGTCTATCGGGTACAAACTGGGCTACAAACGTGCCGACGGCGTCAGTGAACTGGTAACCTCATTTACGCCATATTTTGATCTGACGCACGATATGGAAAGTACCATAGCCAATACCATACTGGCTTATTCAAAAACTACTGCAACCGAAAACACGGTGCGCGATAGTGTATACCACAATGTTTACGCCAACGTGGGTAAGCCTAATGGGTTATTATTTATGGCGTTATTTGAGCAGTATTGGCAAAGTAAGGGCCAGGCTCGCCAAGCTCCGAAAGGCGCTGTGTTTACCGGCGCTATATTCGATAAAGATGCTTTTGCCAGCGTGCCGGTGTTTTCAAATTCCATAAACACAAGCAGGGCGGAGTTGCCTTCAAATTTTTCGTTAAGGCAATATGCCCCGCCAATTGGCAACCAGGGAGAAACCGGAAGCTGTGTGGCCTGGGCCACATCCTACGCTGCGCGCACCATAAGCTACGCTGTTTTACATGGCTATTCGTCAAACAACCATTATGAGTTGATATTGAGCAATACGTTCTCGCCCGATTTTATTTACAACAATATTAAAACCAGCAGCGATTGTGTTAACGGAACGGTTATGGTAAACGCCTTAACGTACATGAAAACACATGGCGATATTAAGAAAAACAGTGATTTTGTTTGCGGTGCAAAATATGATGAAACCGAGCTTAACACCGCAAGAAGCTTTGAGATAAAAGATTTTACGCCGCTGAACCCGCCGGGCACTACCGAACAGCAACTTGTACGATCAATGAAACAGGCATTGCTAAATAAGCAGCCATTGCCATTCGTGATGATAGTAACACCAGGTTTTTCGAGCGTTGATTATACCGGCGCCTGGACACCCGACGAAGATGATTTTGGCCACCTGGATGACGTGAAAACCGGACGCGATATTACGCCTGAAAGGCATGCCATGTGTGTTATCGGTTATAATGACGGGCTTAACAATGGCTCGTTCGAGGTAATGAACAGCTGGGGAACCGGTTATGGCAGGGGCGCAAAAGGTTTTTACTGGATAAACTACGACGATTTTTATAAGTTTCTGTCAGAAGTATATGTTATTGTAGACAGGGTAGCCGGCGATGACGCCCTTGATACCCCGCCGCCACCGGCTATAAAACCATTGGTGGTAAGACCAATAACGTTTGTACCGGTTAAGCCCGCAAAATCAAGGCTAAAGGGCAGTTTGGAATATATACTGACGCAACCCGACCAGTCGCAGGAGGTTATGCCCGTAGTTATGGCAAACGGCGGCACCGGCAACAATGAAAGCGGCGTTGCGCGTTATCAATTATCGCGCCCCCTGCATTCTGGAAATAGGTACCAGATAAAGTTTGATGCTTCGCAGGCGGCTTACGTATATATTATAAATATGGGGGCTGCCGACAGCGTTGATGTACTTTTCCCGGTGAAGAAAAATAACGAAAGCGCACTTATAAATTTTAACAATTCAACGCTATTTCTGCCCAATAACCGCCTCCACTATATTTTAGATAATGTAACAGGGACGGAAAAAATGTGCATCATGGTCTCCAAATCGCCGATTGATATAGACGAGTTAAACAGCAGGCTAAAAAATGGGCAGCGCGATTTTTATAAAGACATAAAGGATTTTTTAGGTACCCGATTGATGGAAATTAAGCCTGACACATACAGCCAGGATAAAGTAAAGTTTGATACGCCTGCGGGTGATGATGATGTGCTTGCGTTTTTTTTAGAGATCGATCATCTGTAAACTCTTCAAAGTAACCAGGAGTTCACCAAACTTTATCATAATAATACATCATCTTACATGATGACATAAACTATTGTTTCATCATTTAAACGTCCGGTTCCGATGGCGAAACTGAACTTGGGTGTAGCCATACCGTTGTCAGAGGTGTAGCATTTCGTAGCATATGTAGCATTTTGTGCTATGCTACACTGCATTTATAGCTAAACCGGCGATAAAAGATCATTAAAAACACACTGTTTTTCGCACTTTTTTGCCGGGAAATGCCGGGTTTTTGTCAATTTTTGACAGTTTAACAGGAAATAAAAATCAGCGGATCTAAGAACATATGCATTGTATATATGTTCATTTATTATTAGTTTTAATCTTTCTCCGGCCTTTATATTGCATCATGAAAATCAAAAAGAAACTTTTTTTGGGTTTCGGGCTATTATTTATAGTGGTCCTGATCTTTGGAGCCGTTTCCCTCTACTACATTGAGGTCATCTCTGAAACTGCCAACGTTACGCTAAAAAATAATTACCAGACATTAACTTTTACGCGAACAATGCGCTCAGTATTGGATGAACAGGATCTGCCACTTAATTCACAGGGAATTAAAACATTTGACCTGGCGCTTAAAAAGCAGGAACACAATATCACCGAGCACGGAGAGCGGGAGGCGACAAGCGGCGTACGGCAGAATTTTGTCGTGCTGATGAACCCTTCATCCGGTTTGGATAAGCAACGCCAGGCCGAGAAAAATATTCGTTCCCTGCTCACCACAATTGATGGATTAAACATGCAGGCGATCGTTTCCAAAGATACCAGCACGCACACAACCGTAAACCGGGCTGGGCTTTACCTGGGTAGCATGGTACTGATCACTTTTTTTATTCTTTTTATCTTAATTTCCAATCTCCCGGGCTTTATACTTAACCCGCTGGAGGCATTGACTGAGGCTTTACAGGCTGTCAGCGAGAAGAATTACGACACCCGGCTGAATTTCAGCGGGAGTGATGAGTTTGCCAGGCTTGCTGACGCTTTTAATACGATGGCGGCCGAGCTTGGGGCGCTGGAAAAGGCAAGCCTGAGCAAAGTTTTAGCGGCCGAGAACAGGGTAACGGCGCTTATTGAGGAAACACCGGACGCCATCATCGGCGTCAATGAAAAAGCGGAGGTGCTTTTTATGAATTCGGCAGCCAAACAGATCCTTAACCTGGGCGATCAGGCCTTTAATGGCACGCAGTTGAAGGCGTTACCCGGACAAAACGGTTTACTGAAAGAGATAACAACGAACAAAGAACCGGAGCATATTGTGGAAATTAAACACGGCGGAAAAACCACCCGCTTTCAGCAAAAAGACCTTGAAATTAATGTGCCTAATTTAAAAATCGACTTTGATTCGCTGCAGACAGCAACCTACCCGGCGGGGATAATTTATGTGTTAAGGGAGATTCATAAATAGTTAAACATTGCATTGTAAAAACTGGCCCATTATGCCGGAAGTTGGGAACTTCAGATAGCGCGGATAAAAATAAAAATGTAAAAAGCTTTCGGATTGATTTCTGAGGGCATTTTTTTATACAGCACTCAAAATGCATCCACCATTCTATCGCTATAACATATCATACTTTTTTAGTAAATTTGATTTAACTGCAAACAGGATATGAAAATTAACAGAAAGATAGTAATGGTAGTTAACCATGTAAAAATGGAAGACGAGGATATGCTTGATGTTGCTTTTTGGTTAGCACAAACACCATCCGCAAGGCTGGCCGAAGTTTTCCGGTTACGCAAAAACTACTTTACCTGGGCCGATGGCTCGTTTCCCGAAAGAATGGATAAAGTGGTACACCAACGAAAAATGTAATGTTTGAACAAGACTTTATAGAGCTTTTAAATCACTAAGTCAAAATTAAAAAGTAAGAGGAGTGTTCAGATTAATTTCTGAGGGCTTAAATCTTCTTCATTTATGGATGTATACCAGCCTGCATTTGTCTTTGTCAATTTCCAGCGCTGATACTGGTCATTTTCATAGATCATAACATATAGTTCTATATTTTTTCCGCGGAGAGCATTAAAAATTCCCTCATGCTGCGGCTTAGGTATACCCAAGCCGATATGGATGGCCTTAAGAGACTCTTCAAAAGGAATAAACAAACGATCTGGATGGTTTAAGAAAAGTAATCGCATTTCGTCCTCTTTTTCCCAAAAGTGTGATTTATTGAAAGTAACTTCTCGGCAAAGTATCTCCAAGAAATTTTTTAAATTATCTTCGTCAGAAATCTGTCCATTCCAACTTATCCATGGTTTTTGTTTTCTGTTTCTTATGTAGTTGATAGCCTGAAGCTCGAATCTTATTTCGGGGAAATGATCTCTAATTGCAGAAAACAGTTTTACTTCATCAAATTCCAAGCAAATACCCCTTTGACGATCCGCGTAATGTGCCCACATCATTTCATTATCCCATCCATTATGTTTTGCACCTGAAAAACAAATCACTTGGAATCTATCTTTAACCATTTGTCCAAATTTATATTGACAATCTATGTGTGTGTTGTCTGAATAATCATCAGGAAATAACTTATCCATAGGTAGATTAACGCTACCAAATGTCCAATTGTAAGACTCACGAGGGTCGTTCATATTAGCAAGATTATTTGCCATAAGCGAACCCGAAGGAATGATATAATCCAGGAAAGTATCAAGCTTGGTATAATGAAAAAGGGACATATATTGAGAGGATTAGGTGAATTGTTGTTTCAAATTTAAAGAAATAATTTACATATCTAATTTGCCCTGACGAATCAACTAAATAACTGGCGGTTGGATAAGCGCCATATAAAAAGGTCGAATCTTATATATCATCGCAGCCAACCACACGCAAACAAAAACTATATTTGTTTCAACCATGCCCGCCACCACGCTCGAATCCTACTACCTCTCCAAACCAGAGCCTTACCAAGGCTGCCTGCTGGCTTTGAAGGATGTAATTTTGCGTACGAATCCCGGTATTTGCCACGAGCGTAAGTTCCAGATCCCATTCTTTACTTACAAAGGCAAAAAACTGGGTTACTTATGGCTCAACGGTAAAAAACTGATGCTGGGATTTTGCGTCGATAAAAGTGTGCAGGTAACCGAAGGCAATATCAAACCAAAAGATAAATATGAATCCATGCGGATAGACCCAAATGCGGACCTGCCTATGGATGTTATTTTAGCCAAACTGCGCTATTATATCAAACAGATCGACGAAAAGTCTTAGGTCTTCAAAACCACCCTCCCCTTTCAAAAAATAACCATTTGTCATCCCTGCCTAATAATAAATTTTAATTGGAATGATTATTCCAATATCAATATACATTTGCGGAACGATTATTCCAAAATTAAAAAATAATCTTTCACACACATGAAAAAGTTAGCAAATAAAGTAGCAGTTATCACCGGGGCATCAAAAGGGATCGGCGCCGGCATAGCAAAAAGCCTTGCCGCCGAAGGCGCTTCGGTAGTTGTAAATTATGCATCAGCAAAAGCCGGTGCCGAAAAGGTAGTAGCCGAAATAGTGGCCAATGGCGGCAAAGCCATAGCCATACAGGGCGACGTATCCAAAACAGCCGATGTGACCCGCTTGTTCGCCGAAACAGCTAAGGAGTTTGGCGCGGTTGATATCCTGGTGAATAACGCCGGCATTTATAAGTTCGGCGCTATCGAGCAGATCAACGAGGAAGATTTCCACAGCCAGTTTAACACCAATGTACTTGGCTTGTTATTGACCACACAGGGTGCGCTGAAAACCTTCAATGCAGATGGTGGCAGCATCATTAACATTGGCTCAGTAGTAAGCAGAGTTGCTCCTGTTGGCAGCGCTATTTACACTGCGACAAAGGGGGCAGTTGATTCTATCACCCACGTATTATCAAAAGAATTAGGACCTAAAAAGATCCGTGTTAACTCTATAAACCCGGGCATGATCGAAACCGAAGGCGCACACACAGCAGGCTTTATCGGCAGCGATTTCTCAGCTGAAATTGTACGTACAACCCCTTTGGGCCGTATTGGTCAACCAAATGATATTGCTTTGGTTGCCGTGTTCCTGGCTTCCGAAGAATCGCAGTGGTTAACCGGCGAAACCTTATTGGCCGGCGGCGGCTTAAGGTAATTTTTAATAAACTCTATTTAAAATTGGATAGCTTTGCCTAATATTAGGCGAAGCTATTTGCATTATGGCAAGGACAAAAGATTTTGATGAAGATGAAGTGCTCAACAAGGCGGTGGACCTGTTTTGGCTGAAAGGCTACAACGGTACTTCCATGCAGGACCTTGTCGACGCGCTGGGCATCAGCCGTTCAAGCCTTTATGATACGTATGGCGATAAGCACACGCTTTTTCTTAAAGCGTTGGAGAGTTATCAAACATCAGCCTCCGGTAAAGTGTGCAGCATTGTGAGCAGCGATAAACCCGCAAAACAAGCCATCAAAGAATTGCTTGAGTTTATCACCTACGAGCTAATTAAGGACAAAAACCACAAAGGCTGCTTTATGGTAAACGCCGAAGTTGAAGTAGCGCCTCACGATGCGGAAGTTAGCCAGGTGATCTGCCAAAACGACCGGCAAGTTGAAGAAGCATTTTACAAGGTGATAAAAAAAGGCCAGGAAAGCGGCGAGATAACTACTCGGCGGGATGCCAGGGCGCTTACCCGGTTTATTTTTAATAACGTGAAGGGCATGCGTGTTACAGCAAAATCAATAACCGACAAAGCCATTTTCGACGACATTATCAAACTTGCGCTTTCCGTTCTGGATTAATTAGTTCAGCATCGGCTGTACGTGGGTGATATTGAAAATATCCGCCAGCAGGTCATCACTTGGGCTAACCTTTACTGTTTTTGATGCCCAGGTAAGGTCAATGGCTTCGTCCCTATCCTTCACTAAGAAGCGCAATGTACAGTTTTTTACATTATTCTTTTGCGCATTGGCCTCCACTACTTCCTGTATATTGTTTAGCAGGCCTTCATTCAGGCTGTGCAGGTCAATGCAAACAGTTAATGTTTTGGTGAGTTTGTCGCGCATTTCAGACAACAGGCTGATGGCGCCTATCCGCATGTCCCAGTTATCTTTTTGCTTGAATTTTTCTTCTATAATGCCTTTCAGGTGCAAAAAGTAACCGTCCATCATCAGGTTACGGAACTTTACATAATCTTCGCCAAACAGCGCGAATTCGTATGATTCCTTGTAGTCCTCCAAAACAAAAGTACCAAAGGGCTTACCCGTCTTGGTCATTTTATGCTGAACGTTTGAAACCAGACCGCCGATGCGGATATCTCCCCGCTTACGGAGCTCATTAAAAGCGCTCATGATCTCCTCGCCACCTTCGCCTGAACGGGCTTTCTGCATATTCTTCAGATCACTTACGGTGCTGTTGCAAAAACGCTCCATTTCCACTTTGTAATTATCAAGGGGGTGCCCGGTAAGATAAATACCGATCACGTCTTTTTCGTACTTCAGCTTTTCGATCAGCGGCCATTCATCGGCCTCCGGCATTGCCGGTTCCGGTATGTATGACGCCACCGAGCCGCCAAACAACGACGACTGGCTGCTGCCCTGTGTATTCTGGTAATCATTGGCATATTTGGTGAGCCTTTCAACGCCTGTTAGCACGCCATTTTCAGTCTTCGCAAAAAACTGGGCCCTGTTCAGCCCAAATGCATCAAACGCCCCACCGTAAACTAAGTTCTCATACGATTTCCGGTTTACGCTCCGGGTATTGGATCGCCTTGCAAAATCATAAACGGATTCATAAGGCCCGTTGGCCAGGCGTTCCTCTATAATGCTTTCTACCGCCTTATCGCCAACACCTTTAACGCCGGTTAACCCAAAACGTATTTGTCCTTTCTGATTCACCGCAAACGCCATGTCCGACTCATTAATGTCCGGCCCCAGCACCGGCACACCCATGCGACGACATTCGTCCATAAAAAAGGTGATCTTTTCAATATTGTTCTGGTTGTTCAATACCGCCGCCATGTATTCGGCGGGGTAATGGGCTTTTAACCACGCGGTTTGGTAAGCCACAAAGGCGTAGCACGTGGAGTGCGATTTGTTAAAAGCGTACTGTGCAAATGCTTTCCAGTCGTTCCAGATTTTGGTCAACTTGTCTTTGGGGTGGCCTTTCGCTGTGGCGCCATCCATAAATTGGGCCTCCATTTTGTTCAGGATCTCTATCTGCTTTTTACCCATCGCTTTACGCAAAACGTCGGCATCGCCTTTGCTGAAGCCGGCCAGTTTTTGCGATAAAAGCATCACCTGTTCCTGGTAAACGGTAATACCGTAGGTTTCGCCCAGGTATTCCTCCATATCCGCCAGGTCGAACACAATAGGCTCGCGGCCATGCTTACGGCTGATAAAATTCGGGATATACTCCATGGGGCCCGGCCTGTACAGCGCGTTCATGGCTATCAAATCCTCAAACTTATCGGGCTTCAGTTCGCGCAGGTACATTTGCATACCATCACTTTCAAACTGGAACGTGCCGTTGGTATCTCCGCGCTGGTAAAGCTCAAAGGTTGGCTTATCATCAAGGGCTATATAATCAATGTCTATCTCAACGCCATGATTCTGTTTTATCAATCGCAGCGCATCCTTAATAATGGTTAGGGTCTTTAAACCCAAAAAGTCCATTTTTATAACGCCTGCATCCTCTATCACACGCCCGTCAAACTGCGTAACCAGCAGGTCCGAGTCTTTTGCTGTCGCGACGGGTACTATTTCCGTAAGGTCATATGGTGCTATAATGATACCCGCGGCGTGTACGCCAGTGTTACGTATCGATCCTTCCAGCTTCTCCGCCTCACGCAAAACGGTACCGCGCAGGTCTTTTCCTTCATAAATAGCTTTTAGCTCCGGCACCTGGTCAATGGCGCCGCGCAGCGTGATACCCAATGTTTCGGGCACCAGCTTTTTCATTAAGTTGACTTCGGATAGCGGCATATCCAGCACGCGGCCTACGTCCTGTATACTGGTTCGGGCCGCCATGGAGCCATAGGTAATAATTTGCGCTACCTGGTTCTTGCCATATTTATCAACTACGTAGTCAATTACCTTTTGGCGGCCGGCATCGTCAAAGTCCGTATCAATATCGGGCATCGACTTACGGTCTGGGTTCAAAAATCTCTCGAACAGCAAATTATATTTAAGCGGATCGATATTGGTGATGCCGATGCAATATGCCACCACGGACCCCGCCGCCGAACCACGGCCCGGCCCTATGAACACACCCATATCGCGGCCGGCTTTAATAAAGTCGGCTACTATTAAAAAATACCCGGCAAAACCCATGGTACGAATGGTGAACAGCTCAAAGTTGATGCGTTCCTCGGCCTCCGGCGATATATCCTTATACCGATCTTTAGCACCTAAAAAAGTAATATGCTTAAGGTATTCCCATTGATTTAACGTATCAGCATCGGGAACCGAATCGTTGTGGATCTTAAATTCCTGCGGGATGACGAAGTTGGGCAGTAAAATATCACGCTTCAGTTTCAGCACGTCAACCTTGTCAACTATTTCGTTGGTGTTATCAAGTGATTCGGGGATGTCGGCAAACAGCTTGCCCATTTCCTCTTGCGTTTTAAAATAGAACTGGTCATTCGGGAAACCGAATCGATAGCCCTTGCCGCCTTCCTCATCAGTTGCAATCGGCGTGCTCTGCATATCGCCCGTATTCACGCAAAGCAAAATATCATGAGCGTTTGAGTCCTGCTGATCCACGTAATGCGAATCATTGGAGCATATCACCTTAACATTATATTTTTTGGCATATTTAAGCAGCGCGTTGTTTACCGTAAGCTGTTCGGGTATCTCGTGGCGTTGTACTTCTATGTAATAGTCTTCGCCAAACAGATCAAGCCACCATTTAAATTCTTTTTCGGCCTCCTCCTCGCCGTTCCGCAATATTTCCTGCGGCACGGATGCTCCGATGCAGCACGTTGTAGCAATAAGGCCCTTGTGGTATTTCAGTATCAGTTCCTTGTCAATACGCGGCCATTTGCTGTACATGCCCTCCATGTAGCCAAGGGAACACAGCTTTATGAGGTTTTTATAGCCTTCGGCATTCTTGGCGAGCAGCAACTGGTGACGCCTAACGTCCTTTTTCTCTTTAGTAAATACTTTTTTATGCCTGTCCTCAACTACGTAAAACTCGCAGCCCACTATTGGCTTTATGTTATGCTTGCCGGCCTCGGCCACAAACTTAAACACGCCGAACATATTGCCGTGGTCGGTTATGGCCAGGGCTTTCATACCGTCGGCAGCCGCTTTTTTATACAGCTTGCCTATGTCGGCAGCGCCGTCGAGCAGCGAAAATTGAGTATGGACGTGTAAATGAGAAAAATCCGGCATATCACCCTCGATAATTTTTTTTGAAGAAATACAAAGTTATCAAAAAACAACTGGGGGCCTATAGGTGTTGAAAAGTGAGTAATAGTTAAGAAAACAGCCCAATAACACTTTTTTCTTAAAGTCTCCCTCTACCAGGGAGATTTAGAGGGGCAAATTTTGTATATTTAGTAACATCAACTTTCACCTTTGAAAAAAATATAAATTTGAAACGATTTTGGCGCATAGCTTTAAAAACTGTTCTGTGGATAATTGCAAGCGTGCTGTTTTTGGTATTGCTCATAATTGTACTTATCCAGGTACCGGCAGTCCAAAATTTCGCCAAAAACAAAGCCGTTACTTATCTCCAGAATAAAATTCACACCAAAGTTAAAATTGGCCATATAAGCCTTGGTCTGCCAAAGCTTATTGTTTTAGAGGATGTTTACTTTGAAGATCAGCACCGCGATACACTGATAGCAGGCGATAAAATGAAGCTGGATGTAAGCATGTTAAAACTGCTGAATCACAAACTGGAAATAAACGAAATAGACCTGCAGGGTATAACCGCCAATATAAAACGCGGTAAAGACAGCCTGTTTAACTTCGATTATATTATGCGGGCATTTGCAAGCCCGGCCACCACAAAGCCGGTTGATACATCATCGGCAATGATCATTTCGATAGATAAGATACTGCTTGATAAGATCAAGATTGCCTACGATGATAAAATCACAGGCAATAATGTGGTGTTCAACCTGGGGCACTTTGATACGCGGATAAAGGATTTCGACCTGGATAAGATGAAATTTACTATCCCTAAGATCACTTTATCAGGGTTCGACGCCAAAATAATTCAAACCGACGTGCCGCCGCCTTTGCATCCGCCCACTACCGATACCACTACCAAACCACTGGATATGACGCTGAAGTTAGGCGATATCGACATATCAAAAATATTTGTGGTTTACCGCAGCAGCACCATGGCCGCCAACGTGAATTTAGGCAAGCTGTTGGTATCGATGGATAAGATCGATCTAAAGAATCAGAATGTAGGTATCAAATCTATCGACCTGGATGATACAAAAGCAGGACTCACATTCGCCAAGCCCCAATCGGTCAAAAAAGAAGTGGTAAAGATCATCAAGAAGATTGATACCCTTGCGAAACCGGCGCAAAGCGAAAAGGGATGGTCGGCCTCGCTGGGCAGGATCACTTTTGCCAATGACGATGTTAAGTTTGATAACAACGCGCAAAGGCCGATGCCTAAAGGGCTTGATTTTGCGCACATGGATATAAAAGACCTTAATCTTGATGCCGAAAATATAGTTTATACCCCCGATATCATGTCGGGCAAAATAAACTCATTTACTTTTAGTGATAAAAGCGGTTTGGCTATCCGTAAGTTCCATACCGCGTTCTTTTACGGGCCTAAAAACGCTTATTTGAATGACCTTTATGTAGCAACGCCGCAAAGCATCATCCAAAAACAATTGCAGGTAAGCTATCCATCCATCGCTTCATTGAGCACCAATCTTGGCGCCTTGGGTGTTAATGCCAATTTAGATGGCAGCCGTGTAAGCATGAAGGATGTGCTGCTACTGATGCCAACCATGAGCGGTATGGATGCCATAAAAAAATCCCCAAATGCGGTTTTCCGTATCAATGGGCGCGTGTTTGGCAAAGTGAGCGACCTGCATATTCCAAGCCTGGAGATAGCAGGATTAAGCAATACCCATATCAAGGCGTCCGCCAATATGAAAGGCCTGCCTAACATGAACAAGGCTTATTTCGACTTAACCATTGCCGACTTTAATACCAGCCGGAGCGATATTTATAAGCTGGTATCGCCATCAATGATACCGTCAAGCGTCAGCCTTCCTGAGAACCTGAATTTGAGAGGGAGCTTTAAAGGTAGTATGAATAACTTCAGCACCAAAATGGGATTACGTACCAGTTTGGGTGCCTTAGATTTGACTGCGGTTATGAAGAACGGCAACAGTAAGCAAAACGCAAGTTATTCAGCAAACGTTAAGGTCAATAACCTGAATGCCGGGGCGCTTACAAAACAGCCGCAGATGGTAGGCAACATTACCCTAAATGCCAATATAAAAGGTACCGGCCTCGACCCAAAACATGCCAGTATAGCTTTTAGCGGCTATGTAGCCTCGGCTTATCTCAAAGGCTACACCTATAAGAACCTGGCGCTCACAGGCACCTCCCACAACGGCAATTATACCGTTAAGGCAGACATGAAAGACCCGAACCTACATTTCAGCCTGGATGCAAAGGCCGATCTGAACAAAAAATACCCGTCGGTTGACGCCACACTCGTAGCGGATAGTATTAACGTGCAAAAGCTCGGTTTCTCTAAAACCCCATTGCGGGTACATGGAAAAATTGTCGCCAAAGTACCAACCGCCGACCCTAATTATTTAAATGCCGATATTGAAGCTACCGACCTGTTGGTGGTTAATGGCGATCAGCGTATAAAGATCGATTCGGTTAGCCTTATCTCTACCGCCAATGCCGATAGCAGCACCCTGCGATTAAAAACACCGATGCTCACCGCGCACCTGGCCGGCAAGTATAAGTTGCCTGAAATTGGTACTGCCGTACAGGATGTAATGAATAAGTATTTCAACACTGCAGCGGCTGCAAAACAAGCCAAAGTCAAACCGAAATATTCGCCTGAAAATTTTGTGTTCGATATTCACCTAACAAAAACGCCGCTGGTAAGCCAGTTTGCGCCCGATCTTAAAACACTAACGCCGGTACTCATTGCCGGTAACTTTAACAGCGAAACCGGAACGTTGGTTGTTAACGGCTCAGCACCGAAAGTGGTTTACGGCACCAATACCATCAACAATTTAAAGCTGAATATTAATACCGGCAATAATGCGCTCAACTACGCATTAACCGTCGATGAAGTAAAAGCCGGTTCGTCACTCGATCTACTGTTCACCAGTATCTCCGGCAGCGCGCAGAACGACAAGCTTAACATCAGCCTGCAGGTGCGCGACGCCGCCAAAAAGGAGCGTTACCGTATTGCCGGAGTTTTCAGCATTTTGCCCAACGAGTACCAGTTCAGCTTTTTGCAGAACGGCCTGCTGCTTGATTATACTGAATGGGCCGTGGCACAGGACAATGCCCTGCAGTTTGGCAGCAAAGGTATAATGGCCAGAGATTTCAATATCAGCAACAGCGGCCAGGAATTAAGTGTGAGCAGCAATCCGCAGCAATTAAATGCCCCGCTTACCATCGGCTTTAAAAACTTCCATATCGAGACCCTCACCCGCATGGCGCAGCAGGATTCCCTGCAGGTTGGCGGCGTTATTAATGGCGATGCGCATGTGAGCAATTTCCAGACCTCGCCTGTATTCACCTCAGCCTTAAATATTAATGATTTCAACTTTAAAGGCGATACCGTAGGCAACATCGCAATAAAGGTTAACAACCAAACTGCCGATGCTTATAATGCCAACGTCGCCATTACCGGCAAAGGCAACCAGGTTACCCTTGATGGCACCTATTATACCAAACCCGACAGTCACTTCGATCTCAACCTTAACATCGTAACCCTAAAAATGAAAAGCATTGAAGGTTTCAGTTTCGGCGCGCTTAAGGAAGCAAGCGGTGATATTACCGGGCAGCTAAAAATTTCCGGCACTACAAGCGCCCCCTCTATCCGCGGCGATATTGGCTTTAAGAAGGTCGGCTTCAATGTTGCCATGCTCAACTCCTACTTCACCATGCCCGATGAGAGCATCACGTTCAACAGCGATGGCATCAAATTCAATGATTTCACACTGATCGACTCCACCGGCAACAAGGCTGTAGTAACAGGCGATATCCTCACCAAAACCTACACCGATTTTGCCTTCGCGATAAATATTCACATGGATAATTTCAGAGCGGTGAACTCAACACAGGCCGACAACAAGCTGTTTTATGGCAAGCTTTACCTTAACAGCAACATTAAGATAGGCGGCAATATGAATAAGCCCATTGTGGATGCGACACTTACGGTGAACGATAAAACCGATATGACCTTCGTGGTACCCGAGGACGATCCGGGTGTTGAGGACCGGCAGGGTGTAGTGGAAGTGATCAATGAAAATCATCCGCGGATGGACTCCATATTAATGGCCAAACAACTGGATTCGCTCAAGAAAACAGGCTTGCACGGGCTGGATGTAAATGCCACCATCAATATTAGCAAAGGCGCAAACTTTACCATTGTGGTGGATGCAAGCAATGGCGATGTGGTGCAGATAAAAGGTGAGGCACACCTGAACGGCGGCATTGACCCAAGCGGCAAAACGAGTCTTACCGGCACCTACACCGTCGAATCGGGCTCTTATAACCTCTCTTATGCTACCGTGAAGCGCAAATTTAACTTTAAGCGAGGAAGCACTATTACCTGGACGGGCGACCCCACCATGGCCGATATAAATCTTACGGCTGTATACGTGGCCAACGTTCCCCCTATCGACCTGGTGAGCCAGCAGTTGGGTACTGATGCCACTACAACTACCATGTACAAGCAAAAGCTGCCATTTAACGTGCAACTGATCCTTAAAAATCAGCTGCTTAAACCGGATATCAGCTTTAATATTGTATTGCCTGATAGTACATACACTGTGTCGCCGGATGTGGTGTCAACCGTTAATACCCGGCTTGACCAGGTGCGTCAGGACCCCAACGAAATGAACAAGCAGGTATTGGGCGTGCTGGTATTGGGCCATTTTATAGGCGATAACCCGCTGCAAAGCCAGGGCGGTGGTACCGGTATCAATGGCGCTATCCGCAGCAGCGTGAGCAGTTTGCTGTCTGATCAGCTGAATAAACTGGCCGGTAACCTCATCGGCGGTATCCAGCTTAGCTTCGATCTTACTTCCGGGGCAGATTACTCAACCGGCACTGAACAAAACCGTACCGACCTAAATGTGGGCTTGTCTAAACAGTTCCTGAATGACAGGATCACCGTTACTGTGGGTAATAACTTTAACCTGGAAGGGCAAAACCAGCCGGGACAAAAAACCACCGATATAGCCGGCAACCTGTCTGTAAATTACAAGATCACCGCCGATGGCCGCTACCTGGTACGCGCTTACAGGCGCGATGAATTTATAGTTATTGAGGGCGAAGTGGTGGAAACCGGCGTAGGCTTTACCATTACCTACGAATACAACCGCTTTAAGGAGTTGTTTAAGAAAAAATCGAAAGAAGACAAAGCAAAAGAGAAAGAGTACAACGAAAAGCAAAAGGAACAAAAGAAGGAACAAAAGGAAGCCGATAAAGAGCATGATGCCACGGTACCACCGGTACAACCTGCGGACGTGCCGGCACAACAAAAACCATCATCAAATTAACTATGGCGAAGTTTAAATATATACTTATTGTTTTGTTTGCCGTTTTTGTAACTGCGTGCAGTACGACCAAATACCTTGCGCCCGGCCAAAAATTATACACGGGCGGCGAAGTAAAAATTACCGATAAAGCCAATACCAAAAAATCGGAAGCCAAAGCTTTGAGCAGTGAATTGGGTGGTATGCTGCGGCCACATCCCAACACAACTGTTCTGGGGCTGCGTTATAAACTTTGGATATATGATAAAACACGCACCAACAAACGCCGGGGATTGAGACATTATTTAAATACACATTTAGGTGAACCGCCTGTGTTGGCAAGCAGCGTCGACCTGGTTAAAAACGCGAATATCCTGCAAAACAGGCTGCAGAACGAAGGCTATTTTATAGCGCAGGTGAGTGGTGATACCATAAGCAAAAAGAACTCTAAACTGGTAAAAGCTGTGTATACAACGCAAACCGGTCCCGCCTATCACTACCGTAAAGTAACATTCCCTAATATAGATGACGACCTGAATAAAGCTGTTACCGCTACCCAAAACGAAAGCTTTTTAAAGGTGGGCGATAAGTATGACCTGGATGTGATAAAAAACGAGCGTATTCGTATTGATGCCAAATTAAAGGAAAAAGGCTTCTTCTACTTTGCGCCTGAAGACCTGATCATGCAATATGACAGTACCATCGCCAACCACCAGGTGGATATTTTTGTGAAAGTAAAAGGCAGCACGCCCGACCAGGCTACCTGGATCTACAAGATCCGTAACATTTATGTTTATGCCAAGTACTCGTTAAAAGACACATCGGCTAAGCAGGATTCGGCGGTTAAATATGCCTGGTATAATGTTATCGACCCGAAGAAAACCGTACGTCCGTTTATTTTCAAAAACACGGTTTTACTGCACCCGGGCGATACTTATAACCGCACCGAACATACCAACAGCCTTAACCGCTTTATAGAACTGGGACCTTTCAGCTTTGTGAAGAACCGTTTTGACGATGTTACGCCCGATTCTCCTTTCCTTGACGTGAGCTATTACCTAACCCAATACAAACGGAAATCACTTACTGCCGAGATCATTGCCCGGCAAACATCTGCAAACTATGATGGTACACAGTTTAACCTCACTTTCCGCAATAAAAATACATTTAAAGGGGCCGAACTGTTTAACCTCACCTTTTTTGTGAGTACCGATAAACAGTTTGGCAGCTATAATAATGGCTTTAACGTTTTTCAATACGGCGTGCAGCCGTCCATATCATGGCCCCGTTTTGTTGGTCCCATCGATTTCAATACCGACAACGCCTATATTCCGCGAACGACGCTGACGACGGGTTATACTTATATCGACCGAACGAGGCTTTACACACTAAACTCCTTTAGTGCGTCATTTGGCTACCAATGGAAGCCGAGCGTACATAAACAATATACACTCGATCTGATAGACATTGGATATGTCGACGCTGCCAATGTTTCGCAGCTGTACCAGGATAGTATCCGCAAAACGCGGAATCCTACCTTAACGCATGTAATTAACAACCAGTTTACCATCGGCCCCAGCTATAGCTTCAACTTTGATAATTCTAATGAAGATTTTAGAAAGAACAGTTTTTACTACCTCGGCAAAATAAGCGAGTCGGGCAGCCTGTACGGTTTAGTTACCGGAGCCGATACGCTGGCGGGCAAGGTTAAAAAACTGTTCGGCACCAACTTCGACCAGTATGTAAAACTGGAGAACGAGATCAGATTTTTCCATAAGTTCGGCCCAAACAGCAAGTTTGCTGCGCGATTTATGGTTGATGTGGGCTTGCCTTATGGTAACTCTACAATTTTACCTTACTCGCAGCAGTTTTTTATTGGCGGCCCTAACAGTTTACGGGGTTTCCAGGCACGATCTATCGGGCCTGGCTCCTATTATCCACCAACTACTGTAACAGGCGCAAGCCAGTTTTTGCCGGATGAATCGGGGGACATCAAGATAGAGGGCAACGTAGAATATCGCCCTAAGCTATTTAGTATAGTTGAAGGCGCGCTGTTTGTTGATGCCGGCAACATTTGGTTGATGAAACCACATTATGGCCTGCCCGGCGCTGCGTTCGGCAAAAATTTCCTGAGCCAAATGGCCGGCGACGCCGGGTTTGGTTTACGCTTTAACCTTACCGTGCTCATCCTCCGCACCGACTTCGGCTTCCCGCTGTTTGAGCCTGCCGCCACCAACCACGGTATTGTTGACGGTACCGATTTCACGGGCGCTGCATGGCACGGATCAAATATGGTGTTTAACTTAGCGATAGGTTATCCATTCTAATTAATGAATGAATGACTGAATGAGTGAGTATAATTGATGGTAAATTATGCGTGGACGTTTCCCCAATAACCCTTAACTTACCCGCCAATTATTATCCATTCACTCATTCCGATAAATGAAATTCATTATCCCTCTACACTTTATCGATCTGCATGACGATGGTTATCACGCATTGATTGAAGTGATGATATTCGGCAAATTATTTAAGCTGGTACTTGATACCGGCGCGTCCAAAACTGCCCTGGACCATACCGTATTACTGCAGGCTAACGCCGAAGCAGCTATTGACGCCAGCGAAAGCCTGTCGACCGGCCTGGGCACCAATAGCATGACGTCATTTACAGCAGTTATACATGACATGTCTATAGGCGAGCTGCCAATCCCGGCGTTTACCGTGGCCGTACTTGATCTTTCTGCTATCAATATTGCCTACAGCCAGTTGGGACACCCTGAAGTTTTGGGGGTGCTTGGCAGCGACATTCTGATGAAATACAAAGCAGTAATAGACTACGGTAAGCGCGAACTTAAATTAAAGAAGAAGGCTGGCAAAAAACGGAAAAAATAAGTCATCCTATGTCGATAAGCCGCTAATTAAAACTCCCCGGCGGGTTAGCTGCCAGGTCTATCATCGAACTTACCTCATCAACCAGCTTATCGGCATTACCATCAAAGCCCACTACTTTAAAGCGGATATTGCCGTTTTTATCGATAATGAATTTAGTAGGTATTCCATCTACGTTAAACTGGGTAACTACTTTTGATTGGCGGCCATCACTACCTGTTTCATCCATCACTACCTGGAAAGTGTAGTTGTTATCAGCAATAAATTTCTTCACACCATCAAGGTATTTGCTTCCGTTTTCCCATGTATCAATAAACAGAAACACAGTATTAGGGTCATCCTTGTATTTATTTACCGCCTTCTGCATACCAGGTAGCGATGCTTTGCAGGGGCCGCACCAGGTAGCCCAAAAATCAACTATTACAGTTTTTCCTTTCAGGTCTTTTAATGAAACTACATTGCCATCTACATCCTTCAAAGTAAAGACCGGCGCGGGTTGGTTTATCATTTGTTTTATAAGCTCGGCGCGGGCTGCTTCTTTCGAAGCATTTTCCAAAATGGCCAGGTATTCGGTGTAGCCATTCTCGCTGCCTTTATTTTTAAGGTAGCATGTTTTCAGCGCGCTTTTCAAACCATCGGTTTCCTTGCCGCTCTTTATCGAAGCTTCAATTATATCAGTAGCCTGCGCATAATTCTTTGTGGCAACCAGTATGTTCGCGTAATTCTCGATGATGTCAGTTTCTTGCTTATTGCGCTCCCAAACGAGCTTTTCTGTCTTTAGGGCCTCGTCATATTTAGCTTCTTTATATAAAATATAGGCATAGCTGTCTGCGGCGTAATCCCACGAAAGCTGGTTACCTTGTTTTGCCTGTTCTGCGGTTGCAAAATAGCCTGCGGCAGAGTGGTCTATCTTATACTGATCCATCAACAACCCTTCCTTTGCCAACAGTTCTGCCTCTTGTAAATGCACACCAGCTTTGGCCCAGTTATAAGGTATATCATTAAGGAAATCGGCCAGTATAGTGCTGTCCTTCAGCATCGCTTCGTAATAATAAAATTTATCAAACCTGGCTTCTCTTAAATTCGCTGCAGCGACATTAGCTGTAACATAATCCGAAAATGCGACATCCTTTGCAGCGCCCGCTTTTAAATAAACCGCGAATAGTGAATCCTTCCTGGTTACGTCCTTTTCTTTAAGAATATCGTTTTCCCGCTGCTGTCTTGCAGTTATTCCATTAGGGAATTTCATCTTCATAA
>Ga0206963_10085_pt1 | contig 32120 bp, 25 predicted proteins | sample Alteio_BWOrgHeat_28_FD_152958 | JGI IMG/M metagenome (GOLD analysis project Ga0206963, IMG submission 152958) | Enriched cells from forest soil in Barre Woods Harvard Forest LTER site, Petersham, Massachusetts, United States -... | ecosystem: Environmental > Terrestrial > Soil > Temperate forest >... | reverse complement strand
TAAAAAATTTCGCCTTCCCACTTCGGGAGGCCGTTTTGCATTGGCTGATTAACAAACGGTATAAAATGAGGAAAATGAAGATGAAAGCTAGTAAATCAGGTTGGATCGTAAAGGTAGCGTTGGTGGGTGCCCTTTTTGGGCAACTCTCTTACGGAGCAAACCCGGCGACAAAGACGGCTGGCGAATTGGCCACGTTTTTTACTGCGCTGGAGCAGTCAAATGGAAAAGCGATGATCACGGAGGCTCTCGGAGGCAAAACGGCTCCCGCAGCTTCTGTCGCTGCATTTTCTATGCTTCAAAAGAGTGTCGCGGCGAAGCAGATAACCATCGCCGAGCTCAGAGAGTTTGTGAATACTAAACAGCTAAACCTTACCGTAGCGTTAGGTGCAGCTGGCGAGTTGGTAAAGAGTAATAAGCCTCTGACGATTGCCAACTTGACCAAGACGACATCGGTCTCGTCCTATGTCGACGCGGTCGCGAAAGAACAGGGGAAAGCAGTTGAAATCAAAGGGCTTCCGAAACAGTTGCCTTTAGCAACCGAAGTAGCCGGAGTAGGCGCTGTCGGTGCGATGGCTGCTTACGGAAAGTTCACTCCTACCACTGCGGATGCCAGTGCTCGTTACAGTAAGATCGCAAACTGCACGGATACTGACTGCAAAATCGAACAACAAGATGTTGGCGAAGTCGTAGCTGCCAGTACGAAGGCTTGTGCCGGTTTGGAAGATGTGATTCCGGGATGTCAGGCGAAGGTCAACCAAAGCGTCAATGACTGGTACACTCACACCTATCTAAACGTCGTATCCAAGGAAAAGGATGCGAAAAATGGCGTGAAATGGACTGCAGGTCTTTATCTCACCAAATTGGATTTCGAACCCAAAGCCATCATCGAAGGCTGGTCGGCAATTACGGCCGCCGCGACTTTGGATCCGAACTACTATGACAAGCATCCAGAGCTTAAGCTTTGTGTGCTCGGACGAGGCGACAAAAATACGGCGCCTACCGCAAAAGGTAGACGGGCACCAGGACGTTCGGAAGAAGTCCCGGCAATCGCTCCGTAATCAATCATTCGATACCGTTTTAAGGGGTGTGTCTTCGGACACACCCCTTTTTTTTTACGTGGGACATCAGCTGAGGAATCTTCGTAAGATGTGCCCACCCTTCTTTACGTGACGGCCCCCGCGCTCCCCTGCTGCCCCTTACTTTTGCTTATGCTTGAACTTGAAGTTCGGCTTATGCTGCCTTCGATGATAAACGTTTGGGCCACGAAAACCTCATTGTGTATCAGGCCTCCATCTCAATTCCGATTAACATCGCAGAGGGTGCAGGGAAAGGTAGTCGGCCGCGCGAGGTTCCGCTCTTGAGTGCCGAGTAATTTTAGACGTCTATTGCCTGCTCAAAATTACTAAGATCGAACAGGCGACAGAGGCAAAAGAAGTGCTTTATGAGATCGTTTCGATGCTTTCCAAAATGCCGCTAAACAGTTCAAGTTCAAGTTCAAGTATAAGAATAAGCACAAGTAGAAGACCCTTGAGAAGAACCCAATGGTAAATTTAGGGCTTCTTAGCCGCCGCTGGGGCCGGGTTGGCCATTGGAGCGGTAGTTGCTGGCGTTGCCGCTGGGGCTGCTGGGGTCGTCGTCGAAGGAGCAGCAGGAGTTGCCTCCTCGGCCGCCTTCTTGTCCTCTTCGGCTCTTTTCTCCTGTTCCGCTTTCCATTTGGCCTCTTCTTCATCGGTGAGAGGAAGGGGATTCTGCTCAGTATCCGAGAGACGGGCTTCCTTGAAAGCCTCCAAGGTCTTCACTCCGGCGGCGAGTTCTCTGGCGAGATCTGCATCATTTTCCCTAATCTCGGCAAGGCGCCTAGCCCTCTTTTTCGGGGTTATCTTCACTAGGTCAGCCAAATAGCTTCGATAGTTATCCTGGTAATGAATCGCCTTGAGCATCGCTCCCGGAGACTCCGTGGCCAGTTGATCGAGAATCTCCCCCCAAGTGGGGACGCGACCCGCCAGGGCCTCTACATCGGGGTCTCTCTCCTCTGGTATCTGGCTCAACCCTTCATAAACTCCCCCAAGCTGGCGAACTTTCCGCAATAGGGTGTCCCAAAAGACGCGATAGTAAAGCACACTGAGGTCTTTATCCTCGTCGGGAGCTTCAACACCCAGCTTTTCGGCCTCCGCTTCTACCTTCTCACGAGCCTTGTCATCCAGAGGCCCCTTTTTCCCTGGGTCTTTGCGTTCCAGAAGATAGGCCGCTTGGGCAACCAAATGGCTATCTTTGACCAAGGAGAACGAGGCTTCATCTCGAACGCTCGCCGGCGAGGGCAGCGTTTTAAATAGCCCTCCAAATTGATTCCCGTATTTCTCCTGCAAACCTCTCCAAACAAACTCGACCACCAAGGCCGAGCCCTTTTCCGCCAAGTTTAATTCGGCGAGAATGCCCTCTTCCTCAGACTGCTTTGCGGCCAGGTCCGCATCCTCGGCCTGTTTCTGCTGTTGGCGCGGCCGTTCATGCAGAAAGCGAATCCCGTTATAGGCCCCAAAGGTGAAAGCCACCGCGGCGAGGAAAGGGGCGGTCGTTCTGACAAATCGGTTTCTAAGGCTCTTAGCGATACTGGGATCCCCAAAAGGCTTGGTAAACCATGGTAGGCCATGCAAGGGATTTTTGTCGGCACCGAACACAACGGCTCGGGCCGTATTAGCCGTCGAGGTCGCCTTCTGCTCGACTTCGGTGATATATCGCGCCATTTCGGCGTCGGTAGCGGCCGTCTTGGGAACTTTAGAAGCGATGTCGCTGACTTCCTCAAGAAACTTATCGGGATTGAGTAATTTGGCCGTCTGAGAACCAGGTTTCATCCCGAGCTGTCTCTCTAGACGTGCCCCATACTCTCGTAATATCCCAAATTCGGCCTTATTAAGCGCATGATACTCTTGGAACGCATCCAAAATATCCTGCAACAGCGTTCCCTCTTTGGCAGTAAAGGTAGTCGTTCCCGCGGCGTCCTTAACTACGTCGAAGGTAGCGGGCCCCTTCACGAACTCGCTTGCTCCTCTGGCTTTAAGATCCGCAATGATGCTGCTTTTCGTCGAATCCGGAGCGAATTCTAGAAGGCGTTTGGCATCTTCTACGTTCGCCTGAAGCAAGAGCTTCTCTAGTTTTTCCGCCACCTTTTTTTTGTTGGCTTGAATGGTCAGCCACTCTAATTCATTTCCGCCTCGCTTTATTTTCTCAAACGCCCCTCGGGTCTCTTTCAGGTAGTTCTTCCATCGGGGAACGTAGTAGCTCGCCATAAGCAGGGTCGATAGGCCGGCAAAAGGCCAGAAGTAAAGATTGTCGCTCCAGGATTCGCCAGCGATGGTGGCCGCGGTCGAATAGTTAGTTTTTTTGCCGAGATTTCCCAACCGTGGGCTTTTGGCTTTGATGATCTCCTTATCTACCGCTTTGTAATTGATTTTCGGTGGGGTGACGGCGACTGGGGGCTTTTCCGTCTCGTCGGCCTTGGCGGCATCCTCTTTCGCAGGCGTCGTCTCTGGGGCCGCTTCAGGATCCTTCTTGTCTATTTTTTCTGCGGGTGCAATGGGGGGAGCCTCTTCTTTGCTAGGCTCGCCTGACGCTGTAGGGGGAACTACCGTTGGAGCGGGTTCTTCAGCGAACACCGGATAGGACGGCAAAAGTAGAGAGCCAATAATGGCAAGCGAAACGAACCTGTGAAGTAACCCATGCAACCCCTTCACGATTTCCTCCTTAGCGAAACTTTAGTTGACGCACCATATCATAAAAATAGAAGGAGTTGAATCTGAAAAAATAGGACTTGATGCATTGTGTCAAATCAGTATAATGCGGCCAATCATGGTCTGAATTGGGGGTCCCTCGTTGTGAAATGGGTTTTTCACATTCCAACTATCGCGCTTTCCCTGTGGGTACTATCCCTCGGACTGCCCCAATCCGCTTTCGGTGGCTTGGTACATCGATTCATCGAACAGACCCAATCGCTTAATCAAGAGGCCGAAAGTCTATTTCTGGAATCGATGAAGAACCAACAACCCGAAAACCTCGCTAAATTTCGGCAGCGAGCCGAGTCCGGACGACAGATGATCGATAGCGATCTTGGGCCTCGCTTTCCGCTGGCACTATCGGAGGCTCTCGAACAATTTGACTCCCCTTCGGGAGCCTACCTCCAACAGTTAAAAGATGAAGTGAAAGCCGACATCGCACTCGTTCGCGGCACCTCCGATGAGAAAGACACTCCCCTAGTCGACCAAGGCACGATCAACTTGGAACAGGCGGATGAACGGCTTAGGCCGATCATTCAGATGTATTTGCGAACCGGCCAAACGGTACCGGTGGAAAATCTATTAAAGCTGCTTCAAGCGTATACGAGCCTGTCTTTAAATTATCTTTTCTTCACTCACGTTCTTTATACCTCCAACAACCCTGAACCCAATCTCCCTTGGGAAGCTTACATGCGCAGCTATTCCGATGTGGAATATGCGCTCGGCGTGACACGCACCTTTTTCCCCAGTCTTCCCGACTATTCGTTCGGACAGATGTCCCACGCTCCCACGGAAAAACGTCTCATCCAACCGTTTCTCGATACGTTTGTATCGGGGACAGGAAAGCTCGGGGCCGGCGTGCAAACTGAAGTGACAAATACCCTTCGGAGTTTTGGTCGAGCGATAGCGCACTTAGAATACTACCGGATGGTCTTTTTTCCCCGGCAAGCGGCCGATGGGATGCTTCGCCATCTCGCCATCACGATGTACTCCACTCCGGGCGCGGCGGACTGTATTCCCCTTGCCTATGGGAATTCGGTAATGGGCGGCGGCGCTAGCTGCTATCGACCATCGGCCTTTCGAAAAGGGTTGGATCGCTACCTCAACTACTACAGCAAAATCGCGGACGCGGGGGCCGTGGAGCTTTTACAAGGAGAGATTGCGAAGTATCTGCGAGGCCAGTTTGGCGATGAGCCAGACCGCGCGTGGGAAATGCTTGAGGCCAGCATCAAGAACTTGGGATCGAGTAACGCCGCCCCTCAGCTTAAAGAAAAATGGCCCAAAGTGACGGAGATTCTCTTTCAAGATCAACGCCTGAGAAAGATGTTAGAAGCCAAAGCCTCAGGCCTGGCTATCTTTCGTTTCTTAAAACCGATCCTACTTTCCCAAGGGGTGGGCGTTCGAGAAGAGATGAATCGTCTGGTGGAAGCAGGCTTTTACACCGATTTCACGCCCAACGTAGAGGCGATGCATGTGCTAAAACGCGGCTTCCAACATAACGTGGTTGCTCCGCTTATGGAGAGAAGCCGCTTAAAGGACGATCCCCAAGTGACCGCCAGACTGGAGGCTAAGGTCGCGCACTTCCAAAAGGTGACCAACGGAGCCAGTCTATCTTTCAGCGAAACGGAACACCTCAAAGAGGATGCCGTACTCGAACAGATGGAATCCAAACTCACCCAGTTTACGGCGGTAGATCCCTGGTGTGCATTCTTCAATGATACGACCAAGACCGAAGAGATGAAAAAGCAGGAGAGCCCGTGGGTGCTTCGAGCGACCGGGGTAGCGCTGGGAGAGAACGAAAAACCTACCTCCACGAACGGCTCGAACGGCATTCAGCAGATACTCCCTTACTTTAAGGCCAGCTTCTCCAATGCATACACGAGCCAAAACCCGGTAAACCCAGAAAAGATGTTCGCGGCGATCGCGGTCAAAACATCCTTAGGGCTTATCATTCCCAATGTGGTTCAGGCCCGAATGCTCATGGCAGATTTTCTAGGCGAAGAGAAAGCGTCCCTACTAGCTTCCGACTATGGAATCGATGACGATGGTGACGGACCCAAAGGGACGCAAGACAACCCCTTTCATATCGCCAACGAGGCAAGGGACAGCCTCATGGAGATCGCCGACCGGGAATATCATTTTTATGGCGAATCCGTTTTGGTTCGCTTGAGCCGAGAGTCATTTAAATCCATGATCCACCGCTATGGGACGCGCAAATTCCTGGAAAAGCTAGAATCCGAACACATCACCGATCCCGATGAAGTCGCAAAGCGCGCGGACCAATACGAAGAGACATTTAGCTATTCGCGTGAGCGGAATCGGTTTGCTAAACAATTTCGACAGGAGATGAAAGGGGCGGCCGTCGTTCTTAGAAAATGGACGAACCGTATCAAAGATCTCAAGAAATATGGTTTCACGACGGGGTCGCCCTCGGTCATCGACGATCTATTCCCGGAAAAGTCCGAAGATGAACGCCGAGAGATAAAGGCGTATTTTTCCCGCAATAAAAACAATTTCCTAAATCAGAGTTTCGCCAATTGGGTGGGAATTCTTAAGCGGACCGCCGACATCGGTGACCTGCCCGAGTATAAAGGAAAAGAGGATCCCAAAACGCTAAGAAAGATCTATCATCTCGCCCAAGCGGCCCCCTTCTCCGGTAGAGAGCTGACCAAGGACGAGTTTACCCAACAGTTTAAGTGGCACGGAATGATGTTATTGGCAGGGGGAACCTCCGTCTATAACGACCTCATGGGGTATCCTGGTGGAGATAAGGTATTTAAGCCGGGCGCTTTGATGAGAATCTACGAACTGGCCAGTGATAACTATCACCGGCGTCTCGAATATGAGGAGTACGCTAGAGATCTGCTCCTGTTTCGTTTTCCCGCTCTGAAATTAGACGATGCTTATCTCACCTACAACGGTAGTGACCAAGAATATGAAAAGGTGATGACGGCCTATTTGGAAAACGGGATTCGTGAAGCTAATAAATGGCAGAGACTGGGAGCTACGAACTACGTCGATAAAGGCAAAGAATTTTTCAGACCGATCGGTGAAGATCTCCGACAGGCCAGAAAGATCATCAATGAGGTCATTCCCAACTTGCCACTTCTAGACGTGATCCTGCGGGTGTTTCCCGATCAAAAGGCATTTGTCTGTTCCGAGCAGATGAACCGACAGCTAAGTGAAGAATCCTATTCTCGCTGGATGAATGGAGGCAGAGCTTTTGGTGGTTCAGTAGCGATAGTAGGTTCGATAGGGGTGTTTGTGGCAGTCCCCTTCGCGCCAGCGGCGGTAGTGATCGGCGCGGGGGCTCTAGCAGTAACGGCCATGGCTTCCAGTTATCGCGCCTGGGTAAGATCCTATGAAGTCGATGCCGCCCGGCGCTGGGAAAATGCGGCCTCCGCTCAGATGGGATTCGGCTCCGAAGCCACCAATTTGGATTACATTCGTCAGATGCAAAAAAGATATGACGAAGCTTGGTTTGTTGCCGCCCTGGATATCGCAGCCGCGGCGGCGTCGACCGCAAGCGTAATGCCCAGTCTGGGAAGGTTTGCCGTCACGGTCGGCCGAGGTGCCTGGGCCGCGGGACCAATGGGAAGCACCCGCTTCCTATTGCGACTACCGGGACGATTTTATTTCAGCGCCGCCAACCTAGCAAACCGTGCGGCCCAACCGCTGATTAGAGGGGGAGTGCTAGCGGAACAAAGCGCCCCTTTTCTGATGAGGCTATCAACGACCGTCGCGTCGCCGATTGGAGACGTGGCGAGTGCCGCGGAAATGGGAACGTTCGCTCTCAACGAATACAGCAACGTCCTGCTAAGTTGGGCCAGTCTCAGGGTGGCTAGCACCGGACGAGGAATCGCCGCGGGACTTGCCTTTGATGCGGCAACGCTAACCCCATTGGGTTTTTATATCTATGCCGGTATTCAAGAAAATGCCACCGCCGCCGCCATGGAGCGAATTCAACAGAACCGAGAGATCAATGCCGACCTCATTCAACTGGTGAATGGCGGATATATTCGACGTTCCGAGCTTCAAGGCATCATGGAGACCGATGCCAACCTGATTGAAGAGCTAACCATTGGCGTTACCGAAGCGATTGCAAAAGCCAAGAAAGTTGTGGAAGCCAATGGCAAAAACCCACAGGCGGGAAGTGATTTTGTCTCGATGCTCCGACAGTACGAGCCGAAATTAGCGGCCTACCTAAGAGCGATGGAAGACAAAAATGATGTCAATAACGAGAGATATCTAGTATTAAAACGCCGTCACAATGAGGCTCAGAAGCTCATTAGAGGTTTAAAAAGGCGAGGTTTGTAATGTACGTAACCCACAATCTAAATTTGGAGGTAAGAAAAATGCCCATGTCATCTACCATGCGACTACGCGCCATCGCTCGTAAGAGCCTTGTCGTCTTCACGACCCTTGCTCTATTAGCCGGCTGCGCTAGCCAGCCTCCCCGGGTAGCTCCCAAGCAAGCGGTCTTTACGATTCTTCACCAATCGAATCGTCAGGGAACGCTCGAGCCCTGTGGATGCGAAGTGAATCCATTCGGTGGCATCGACCGTGAAAAAAATGCGGTAGAGCAGTTCAAAAATGAGGGGAACGCACTTTTCTACGTAGACGCTGGCAATACCTTTTTCGCAACCGAGCGCAAGGGATCGGCTTCTCATTACGTGGCTAAAGCGAAGAACTTGGTGGGAATGCTAAATGTGGCGGGACTTGATGTCCTTTCCCCCGGTCCCATCGATTACGAAACCGGTATCGATTCGCTTCGAGACATTTCAAAAAAGGCGCAGTTCCCATTTGTGAGCACCAACGTGGTGGATGCCTCGGGAAAGACGATCTTTGCGCCCTACGCATTGATTGAGAAAAAAGGTCTCATCATTGCCTTTGTCTCTGCTACCCCGCCCTCGTCCGGAACCTCGGGGTACACCGTCCAAGCAATTGAGACTTCACTTCCCAAAACCATTAAAGAGGTCCGTACCAAGAGCGATGTGGTAGTCCTACTCTCCCAGATGGGAATCAACCAAAATGAGACTCTCGCGAAAACGTTAGACGTCGATATCATCGTCGGTGCCGATCCTTCGCGCTCGAGTGACACCGCTTTCTCCCTGGAGCACGGAAAGACCCTCTTGGTAGATACGGCTTCCTATGGCTATCGGCTGGGAAAACTAGACGTAGATCTCAGACTTCCCTTTGTCGGGTTCTCTTCCCCGAAAGCTATCGAGCAAAATCTCGCTATCATCAAAGGTGCCGAAACTATCGCCAAAGCAAAGCCTCGGGACAAAACTCGACAAGCTTACGTCGCTAGCTTGAAAGCACAGTCGCAAATGGCGCTCATCCCTGGGGGCTCCAACTATCAGCACGCTCTTATCGCACTGGACAAAAAACGGTTCGGGACTCCGAATGAAGTGACCCAACTGTTGGACCAGGACAAGAAAGAGGCCCGGCTCCGGTCGCTTAGCGAATAAAGTCTTCGATCTCTCCCAACCCCCAAAGGGTGCCCGTCGGTGTTTTTTAGGAAATGCCGACGGGCACCCTTTTAGTTGAAAAGCGCGCTCGTTAATCCGTTCGCCTCTTTAAAAAAAATGAGAATTCTGCAAGGCTACTTTACAATTTGACGATAACGGACACCCCTAGTAACTAGTTGATAGCAAAAGAGTATTCTGGCCGATTGAATTGTGTACGCCCAAATGTGTGACATTATCGCTCGGTCTTATGGGCGAAGACTAGGCACTTGTCTGCTGGCATTACCGTTGCAATCTATCCCCCCTGTAACTGGCAAATCGTAGAAGTTGAGTAGACGTTGGTTGTTGAGAGTAAACTCGTATTGCAGTGGCACGTTTGTTCTTGTTCATGGCGTTGACGTTGGTTTGGAGTTTTGATTTGCCTCGTCCCCTACCCCCCAAGCTCTCGTGGAGAGCTAGGCAGTTTAAGGCCTGGTGAGGTGGTCTGAATTTTTTTTGGCCACTTCACCAGGCTACTGTCTAAATCAATTAGTAAAATCACGATAACAAGCACGGCTAAAGAAATTGAAGGCTCAGCGAAGTCAGGGTATTGCTTTACCTATGGGTTTGGGGGAGCTGACATGTCTTTATCTCGTCTTATTCTTTTTTTCATCGCCATTGCGTTATCAATGACCGTCGTAGCGGACACCTGTGGGCGTCACATTCAAAAAGAATCCAAGGTGGATTCCTTGCGGGTGGCGGCCGTCCAATATGAACTCTCTCGCCCAACCTCCGTGCAGGCTTGGAAGGCTAAACTCGAAAGTTACCTTAAGCGAGCCGCCGATGGACATGCCCAGGTCGTTCTGCTGCCTGAGTTGCTATCGATCGAGGGAATGGCTCTTTCCGATCCAGACGGACACTCGCCCAAAGAGGCGATCCGCAAGGTGGCCTCGGATCTCACTCCCCTATTTCGATCTTTCTTCTGCGAACTCTCAAAGCGGTACGCCGTCACCATCATCGCCGGAACCTGGCCCGAAATGGACCGAGGCAAAGTTTATAATGTCGCCCGGGTGTATTCTGACGGTGAGGTCATTCACGAGCAGAAGAAAAATCATCTGACTTCGGGAGAGATTACCGACTATGAGCTAACTGGAGGAACAGGAAATGCCACGGCATTTCAACTACCGGGCGGTATCGATGCCGCTATCGCTATCTGTTTTGACTCCGAATTTCCCACTTACCTACCGGCAACTACCGGCGTCATTCCGGAGGTGATCTTTGTGCCATCAATGACGAGCGATGATAGCGGGCGTTACCGAGTCGCACGAAGCGCATCTGCGCGAGCCGTCGAATTTCACGCCTATGTCGTCGTCACCGGAACCACCGGCGGTAGCGAGACAGATCCCATCTTCGGAACGAACGTCGCACAGGCAAAAATATTCGAACCATCGGATAAACTTTTTCCAACCGACGGTGTCACCGCAAGTGGTACCCTCAACCACGACGAGATCGTGTTTGCGGATCTGGATCTGAAGCGTCTTAGAAAAAGCCGAGAAATAAGCACGGTGTTCCCTGCAAAAATCTTACACGAGGCAGCATCTTCGCAGAGGCAGACTCCATAAGCGTTACCGTCGATATAACGCCAAGCTCCCAGCGCAACGCATTCCAACACTTGTTAACGTTTTGCATCCGAGCTTTTGACCCTCCATCATGCCTCGCGTAACTCTTGTAACCTAAGGGTCCGAACAGAAAAAAACAACATGGGTGGGGAGCGCTCGAAAGCGTAATCCCGGAAAAAATTTCATCCGCGCAGCAACTTCCTTTCTTCGGAAAAATGTTGAGCTGTGTGGCGATGGCCGAGTCTTATCCAAAGTTTTATGATCAAAACTTTGGGGACTCGCGGTGGGACAGGTGTGCCTATGACTTTGCACGCTTTCTCTTACCCATCTGAAATCCGGAAGTAGAAGACGTCGAAAGCTTCCTCCCACTTCGCCGAGCGGCGATGGAGGAGCATCATGGTACGGGGTTGGGCAGGAACGGCCGTAGGCCTTCTTTTTTTACTCTCATTTCTTAAACCGCTCCACGGTCAAGACTGCGCGGCAACCATTGCCCGTGCATCCAAGGCACCCCCGACCTATGGTTGGGAGGTGGAATATGTACGAGGAGAAAATCCAGGTCTTTGGGAACTCTACCGACCTCAGATGATTCTGGAAAACACGTGGACTTCATGGAGCCTTCCCGAGAGAGATCAATGGACGAGAGACCATGTCGCAGAATTGGCACCGACGATTCGAGTGCCTTCTTTGTTAGTTCGCACCTCCATTGCCCCCAACTTCTTGCCAGAACGACTCATTCAGGATGAATCGGGAAATTGGGAGATCATTGGCGGTATCAGCCAATCGGTAGAACAGCTAGAGTCTGAAATAAGACAGATCGAAGCGGTAGTAGGACCGGGATCCTATCAAGCCCATGTCGTTTTGCCGTTTGCGAATTTTGAGAAGGGGGCCGCGGGATATTCTCTGTTCTCGGCAGATCTTTTGGCTTTTCGAAAGCTTACTTCACAACTAGCCAGACACCAAAAAGACCCCAAACAGATTCCAGGTGCCTTCTTCGGCCACCCTTACCTATCGGTTTTTACTAAGATGAAGCGGGACATGCTCGTCGCGGTAGCCCATGCGAATAGCCAGGGAAAAGGCTGGCAAAGTGCATTACCCCTGATGCGAGATCGATATCCGTCGCTAGGGCACATCTGGGACGAAAATCGCCCCTTCTACAAGTACACGCTCGCCAATGCACTGCGTACGGATATCTACGGAAACGAGGGCGATAGCCTAGTCCGATGGGGATTTGAGGTGCGAAGCGCCCATAAAAGCCTAGCGACCTTGTTTGAAGAGGTGGGCACGTTGCGCACATTAATGAACGTCGGGTTTGAGAGTTACGATCGATTCTTAACCTTAAAAGTATTAGACCCAAATATCTTTGAGAGAGCCTTCTCCCCATCCGTCCAACAGATGCTTCTAGCCTCAATCCCCGAAGGCGAGGTCGAGGACCCGCGATCAAGGTACTTTGCCTACTTATACCGTCCATTCGAGCAGTACGCCGTGTTGTTAGATATTCCCCAGGCCGAGGCCAGCGCTCTAAGACGCAATATTCTTAAAGCCCGAACGAACGCCGTTTCCGCTCTCGAAGCCCTAGCGGCGGAGTTTGGTAAGAGGACCATCGATGCGAGGATGGCACGTGAAAGATCGCTGGTACTTCTAGCGAAATTCGCGGAAGAGACAACCTTGCTTCCTCACCTTGAAAACTATTTGCAAGGTTCGATGCAAGTCCAAAAGGTATCAGCTTACTTTTAGAACCTCAGATGGTCGTTTCAAGCTCTTTAACTAGGGGACGAAGGCACTTCTGACGAGAGTATCTAAACTCGGCCCTACGTAACGCCTTTCGGATCATCTCCCTTTTCTCCGGGGAGGTCGGTTCGTTCAACCATCTCAGGAAGTCCTCTGAGTCCTTGGGGACGAGGCTCGCTATCGCAGGATGAACCTCGCATAAGGGGAAACCCGCAAAGTTTTTCGAAAGTTGTCCCCGTATAGTGGAAAAAGGATATTGCTCGCACTTATCTGCAAGACCGGCCACGACGGGGTTTCTGTAAACGTACTTGAGTACGTGCGCGAAATGGATGGGTTCATGAATTATGCTCGAATGATATCTTCGACCGAAAAGGTGATTGATACGTCCAGAAATCGGTCCCAAAGTCTTGGAAACCTCTCTCATCAAATACTGCATAATAGAATTGATGTTGGCCATAGGAGTACTGAGTATCAGATGTAAGTGGTTCGACATCAAAACTAAGACATTGACCTCCGCGCCGTAATCCTCGGTAACCTTCTGAACTTTCTCACAAATAACAGACCACACCCGCTCCAAAGGAAGCTCAAACCAGTCCTTGTTATTCGTTCGGGCGGTTACGTGATACGGAGATTCACTCGTTAGAATGCGAGGTTGATAGGCCATACCATCGCATGAGAGCAAGAAATGGGCCTATTCTGCAGTTCTGAAAGTAAGCTGATACCTTTTGGACCAAACGACCATCTGAGGTTCTAAAAGTAAGCTGATACCTTTTAGATTAGGGGCCGCCCTCAAAGGCTTTTTCGGGAATGCTCGCGCGGATGTATTTTTCTACCTCGGTGGCGGTCTCTTCTAAGGCTTTGCCGGTGACGTCGAAGACGGGCCAGCGGCGATTTTTTCGGTAGAGTTGCTTGCAGTAGTCGATCTCAAGCAATACGTGGTCGAGGCTTGCGTAAGAGCCAGTGGGCTCCTCTCCCATCTTGATGAGTCGCTCTCTTCTAATTCCCACCAATGTGGGTGCATCGATAATCAGACCGATGATCTTTCTCTGATCGGTTTGAAAAAGTTTCTCCGGCAAGGGAATGTCCACGACGACGGGAACATTGGCGACCTTCCAACCTTTATAGGACAGGTATACGCTCAACGGCGTCTTGCTGGTTCGTGAGAGGCCGACCAAAATGATGTCGGCCAGTTCCAAATTATCCGCGTATCTTCCATCATCGTGCTTTACCGTAAATTCTATGGCCTCAATACGTCTGAAGTAGTACTCGTTTACTTGGTGGAAAAGTCCTGCCTGGGAGTGCGGATCTTTTTTCAAGAATTGAGATAAGATCCCAAAAAGTTGCCCCAACAGGTCCACTGACGGCACGTTCGAGCGCTCGGAAAGATCTTTGATAAACACCCGAAGATCATCTGACACCACCGTATAGATCACCACGGCTTTCACCTGATGAGCCTCTTCAAAAATACTAGCTACCTGCGTCTCATTTCTAATGTTCTTGTAACGAACTATCTTAAGACCCTCTCGCAAGTATTGGACCAATGCCGCCTTAATCATCTGATCGGCGGTCTCCCCGGTGCCATCGGAAAGAACGAAAATAGTCAGCCCAGTTTCACTAACAGGAGTGGTGGTCATAGATTGTCTCCTTTGGCTTCTGGCTGAAATCTGGGACGGTCGAGGAGTCTCAACCAATTGGCATCCGCGCGCATAATACGAATCTTAAATCGGGCGCCCTCTTCCAAATATTGTTTTTCCAATACTTTTGAAAATTCATGGATCTGGGATTGCAACCAGGTGTCCTGATACGAAACCATCACCTCAAGTTCAAGCATATCCCTTTCAAAAAACTCATAAAGCGTATCTCTTAAACGCTTCATATCTTCCGGGCGATTGGCGGAAACAACCAAGCTATCGACATGGCTCCGCTCAAGAAGTTTCGGCAGATAAAATTCTTTCACCAAGTCGGCTTTATTAAACACGAGCATCATCGGCTTATCACCCGCCCCGATATCCTCAAGCACACTCTTGGTCACTTCGATCTGGTCGTTATAGTTTTGCGAGGATGTATCTACGACGTGTAACAACAGATCCGCATCAAGGACTTCGCGCAACGTCGATCGAAACGATGCCACTAAGCCGTGCGGCAACTTCTTAATAAATCCCACGGTGTCGCTTAGCAAAATGGGCGGTCTGGTCTTAGGATCGATAATTCTAACGGTGGAATCTAGGGTCGCAAAAAGCTTATCATCAACTAAAACCTCACCGGTGGTCAGATTGTTCATCACGGTCGATTTGCCGGCGTTGGTATAACCAACAATGGCTACGCGCAAAAAGCGATCTCTGTGAAGACTTTGCACAGCGCGCTCACGCGAGGAGTGTTCTAGTTCTTGCTTAAGGCGGGTGATTCTCAGTCGGATCTGGCGTCTATCCAATTCGATCTGCTTTTCGCCGATTCCCCGCAACCCAATGCCGCCTTTTTGACGTTCAAAGTGCGTCCATCTTCCGGTGAGTCGCGAAGAGAGGTATTCCAGTTGAGCCATTTCGACTTGGCGTTTGGACTCTTTGGTCCGCGCATGTTTTGAAAAGATATCGAGAATGATGCCGGTTCGATCTACCACTCGACAACCGAGCTCCTTTTCTAGGTTTTTTTGTTGACCGCCGCTCAGCTCATTATCAAAGGCAACGATCGAGCAATCGAGCTCTTTTACTTTGGCGGCTATCTCGGCGGCTTTGCCTTTCCCAATATACATAGCGGGGCTTGGGGTTTCGCGTCTTTGAATAAAGTGTCCAACCACCCTACCGCCTAGGGTGTCGATGAGTCGTTCCAATTCCTCAAGCGAGGCTTCCACGTCCTCTTCGGTGTCTGCCTTGAGTTGAACACCGACCATAAGCACATGTTCCACCTCATCGGGAAGTGTCGGTCCGTTAAACTTTGAATGCGAAATCATCTTTATTCGTCGCTCGCCAAAAGGACCGCTTCCGGGTAGGCCTGGGCAGGAAGCTTGGAGAGCTCCTTTTCAAATTGTTTAGCGGTGTTCTTGTCCTCGCAAAAAAATACGACCTTCTTCCATTTCAGCCCGGAACAATTCTGCAGAAAAAGTTCCCAATCGGGGTTTCCGTTGGATTCCAGAGCGATGTAAAGCGCCGGAATTTTTTGCATCGTGGGAATAAAAGTGGTCTGTTTGCTACGGAACTTCCCTTGTTGGACATATCGGGAGATGAGACCGCTCATCTTCCAGTCCACACACTGTAACGACCGGCTGCCCAAAGGCCCCACCGTTTTTCGTCCGAGGAAAGACACCCACAGGCAATCACAAGCCTCCTGGAGGATCTTCTCTGAATCTTCCGTCGTGTACGCAACGCGTTCAATATTCACAGAAATGAGTCTATCTTAAAAGTGAGAGGGAGACAAAGAGTGGCAAATCCCGATGCCCTAGTCATGGCGCCTTGGCTGGCCGATTCAATCCAGCTTTGAGCTTATCCAAAATACCATTGATAAAAGCGGCACTACTTTCAGAACCAAAGTGTTTGGCCACTTCTATCATTTCATTGATTGATACGGTCGAGGGGATGTCATCACAATAGTAGAGCTCAAAGGCCCCAAGCCGCAGAATATTGCGATCCACCACCGCCATTCGCTCGGTTCGCCAGTGCTCCGACGTCTTCTCGACCAAGGAATCGATAGCGGAAAGATTTTCAGCGACGCCCATCACTAGCCGTTGGGTAAATTCGTCGGTCGCCTTTTCTTTGGCAAAGTGGTCTTTAAAATGGGTAAGCGCATGGGGCGCCGTCAGTCCTAGATTCACATCCAATTGATAGAGAATCTGTAACGCATCTTCTCGAGCTTTTCGCCTACCTCCTCTCATAGGCCTTCATAAATCGGGAACCGGAAACACGTCACCGCGATTTCCTTGTGAATCCTCGAGAGCTCCTCTTCGTCGGTTGTTTTTAACGTCCGTGTAATGATATGTGCCAACCAACGCATTTCACCTTCCCCCATCCCCCGAGTCGTAATAGCGGGGGTCCCAAGCCGAATGCCACTGGTAATAAAGGCGCTTTGCGTCTCAAATGGAACGGTATTCTTATTCACCGTCAACCCGACTCTATCGAGTCTGAGTTCGGCGTCTTTACCGGTAATATTTTTATTTCGCAGATCAATCAGTAAAAGATGCGTGTCCGTCCCCCCGCTAACGAGCGAAAAACCGTCGTCGATAAGGGTCTGTGCCAAAACTTTCGCATTCATGATGACATTGCGCTGGTACTTCTTAAATTCATCGGTAGCAGCCTCTTTTAACGCAATCGCCTTAGCGGCGATGACATGCATGAGAGGTCCGCCCTGGATACCCGGAAAGATTCGGCTATTCACTTTGGCTTTGTGAGCCTCTTTACACAGGATGAGTCCGCCGCGAGGGCCGCGCAGCGTTTTGTGCGTAGTCGCCGTAACTACGTCGGCGTGCGGAACCGGCGAAGGATGCACGCCTGCCGCCACAAGACCCGCAATGTGCGCCATATCGACAAATAACAGAGCGTTCACCTCTTTAGCGATGCTACCAAAAGCCTCAAAATCAATCTTACGCGGATAGGCGCTGGCTCCGGCGACAATCATCTTGGGACGATTTTTTTTCGCCAGATCTCTGACCTGGTCATAGTCAATGAGATGGTCCTTTTCTCGAACACCGTAGGAGAGGACTTTAAACAGCATCCCCGAGAAATTCACCGGTGAACCATGAGTCAAATGGCCGCCGTGAGATAGATTCATTCCCAAGATCGTATCTCCGGGAGTCAAACAGGCCAAATACACCGCCATGTTCGCCTGTGAACCCGAATGTGGCTGGACATTGGCGTGTTCCGCTTTGAAGAGGTCTTTGGCGCGTTGAATAGCAACCTCTTCCACCTTGTCCACAAATTCACAACCGCCGTAGTACCTTTTGCCCGGATACCCCTCGGCATATTTGTTCGTCAGTACCGATCCTTGCGCTTCTAGAACCGCACGCGAAACCGTGTTTTCACTAGGAATCAGTTCCAAAGTATTTTGTTGGCGGGTCAATTCTCCACGAATTGCCTGGTATATGACCGGGTCTACGTCCTGAATTCTAGTAATAATACTCATGATCGACTCCTTTCCAGTGCGCTGATCTTGTCGATGCGGCCCTGATGGCGCCCCCCCAGAAACTCTGTCTTAAGCCACGTCCGACACGCCTCTAGGGCCGTTTCGGGTCCGACAAGCCTGGCGCCGATACAGGCCACATTGGCGTTGTTGTGCTCGCGCGATAATCTAGCTGAGGTCGCATCCCAAATTTCAGCGGCCCGGACGCCGTCAATCTTATTGGCCGCAATCGACATTCCGATTCCGGTTCCACAAATGAGAATTCCCCTTGTCTGTTTTTGGACCACATTCTCGGCGACCTTTTTCGCAAAATCGGGGTAATCACAGGACGATTCGTTGTGAGTGCCGCAATCTTCAAACCGAAACTGGGGGAGGTCCTTCTTAAAACTCTCGAGCAGAATTTTCTTAAGTGAATAGCCCGCGTGATCAGAACCAACGTAGATTGTGGTCGTCTCGTCCATACAAGTTTTCAATCAAAACGACTGAAAATGAGACTCGCGTTGGTTCCTCCGAAGCCGAAGGAATTCGTGAGCGCATTTTTCAGTTTGCACTCTTGTGCCTCATTAGGGACATAATTTAGATCGCATTCAGGATCCGGCGTATGCAAATTGATAGTGGGCGGTATGCGTTGGAGCTGAATCGCCTGCACACAATAGCTAGCCTCCACCGCACCGGCCGCACCCAATAGATGTCCGGTCATCGACTTCGTAGAGCTCACCGGAACCTGCTTGGCATAACTACCAAAGACGGTTTTGAGCGCGGTCGTCTCCATCGTATCGCCGATCGGAGTGGACGTGCCGTGAGCATTTACATAATGCACATCTTCCGGATTTAGTTTGGCATCTTTAAGAGCCAACTTCATGCACCGCGCAGCCCCTTCGCCATCGGGGCTTGGCTGAGTAATATGATACGCGTCGGAATTGAGCGCATAGCCTACGACTTCGGCCAATATCTTAGCGCCGCGTTTCTTGGCATGTTCGAGTTCTTCTAGCACCAAAGTGGCCGCACCTTCTCCCACAACAAAACCATCGCGCTCTTTATCAAATGGCCGCGATGCTTTAGTGGGTTCGTCATTGCGTTGAGATAGCGCTCTTAACGCGCAAAATCCGGCAACCCCCGCCTCGCAGATGGCAGCCTCCGCCCCTCCTGCAAACATAACATCGACGTCGCCCCGCTGGATGAGCCGAAACGACTCCCCAATGGCGTGAGCACTGGAAGAACAGGCCGTTGTGATACAGGTATTAGGGCCTTTAAGGCCGTATTTGATGGAAATCTGTCCGGCCGCAAGATTACTAATCACCATGGGAATGAAAAAGGGACTGACTCTGCGAACTCCCTTTTCCAGGATCTCTTTGTAGACCGCTTGGATCTCTCCCATGCCTCCGATACCGACCCCGACACAAGCCCCTGCCCGCTCCAGATCCATTTTATCTAAGGGAAGTCCTGCCGACTGAAAGGCCTCTTCCGCAGAGATAAGACTAAACTGAATGAAACGATCTATTTTCTTGAGATCTTTGACCGAAAAATATTTCTTGGGATCGTAATCGGAGATTTCGCCGGCAATTCGCGAGGTGTAGGTAGTGGCATCGAAAAGGGTGATCGGACGAATCCCCGATCTACCTGCCATCAATGCGTCCCAATTTTGCGGAGCGGTGAAACCAATGGGAGTGATGGCGCCAATGCCTGTAATGACGACTCGGTGCATGGCCCCTCTACCGCCTTTAGTTCACTTTTGCTTTGATATAGTTAATAACGTCGTTAACGGTCTTGATCTTTTCAGCGTCTTCGTCAGGAATTTCCAGATCAAACTCTTCTTCCATCGTCATGACTAGTTCCACGATGTCCAATGAATCCGCGCCCAGATCATCAATAAAAGAAGCTTCGGGAGTCACACTCTCCATATCCACGCCAAGCTGTTCCACGATGATATTCTTTACTTTTTCTTCTACGGACATAAGCTCCTCTCCTCGCCTTGAAAATTATCGGACGAATCTAGCAGGCCTGATTCTGAACCGCAAGGCATGTATTTTGTTATCAAAACCGGCGGACGAACTTCCGTTTTCCGAGGTCTGGGACCAGTCCCAGGTTATTCCATAGTTGAGGCTCAACGCTACGGGGCGCAATTCTCATATTGACGGATACGTCCGGCAAGCGAATGTTTTTGGGATCGTGGATAACTTCGCGCTTCTGGAAAAAAAGGTCATCCGTTGCGAGCGTTGTCCCCGTCTACGCCGCTACTGTCTTGAGATAGCCAAGAAAAAAAAACGAGAATTTCAGAGTGAACCCTACTGGGGTCTGCCCGTGCCTGGTTTCGGAGATCCCACGGCTAGAGTTTGGATCCTGGGACTGGCTCCGGCCGCTCATGGAGCCAATCGAACGGGGAGGATGTTCACCGGAGATTCCAGCGGCAAATGGCTATACCGAGCGCTCCACCGAATAGGAGCGTCAAACCACGATGTCTCGTTAGGACCAAGCGACGGTCTGAGTCTGAAGGACGTCTACATCTCTTCGGCGGCTCGATGCGCGCCGCCTGATAACAAGCCTCTACCTGTTGAAATTCATCGATGCTCGGAATACCTAGATGAGGAGTTCTCCCTCTTAAAAAACGTTCGCCTGTTTCTGGCTCTCGGAAATATCGGTTACCAGGCCATCTGGAATCTGTTGGACCGACAAAAGGTAGGACTCCCCAGACCACGTCCTAAATTTCAGCATAATAAGTTGGTCCCGCTGGGGAAACAGAATCTTTTACTGTCGTATCACCCAAGCCGACAAAATACCCAGACGGGGAAGCTGACCGGGAAGATGTGGGACGAGGTCTTCGATAGGATAGGGGAAATTCTAGGCAATTCTGACTGAATACTCTAATGGAAGAGTGACGTTTTTTGTCACAGCTGATTCAGTAAGGCCGCCTTAGCCTTGCCGGTTCAGGCACTCGAATTGCTTTATCTAGATCTTAGGGAGAGATCTTAGATGAGAGTCCGAGCTGCCTGTCTTCTTTTAGTATTCGTCTTCGTTTGCGCGAACGCAAAGGGAGAGAGTCACTATGGCACCGGTACGTCCCAACAAAGATACGAGAATTACCCCGGAGCCCCCGGCTCCCAGTCGGGTCCTGGCCCATGCGGGGTTATTCGTCCGGGCCCATCCCAAGCCAGCGCGATAGATCCTCCGGCGAATTATTCGACTGCGGCCCCGACACCGCCCAAAACCGAGAGTGTCCAGAAACGTCCGGTTAAATTAGAAGTTTTAGTTCCTTCGGGCAATACCGAGGATTGTAAAACCCGCATGCAAAAAGCTGCCCAGGAACTCTCGATGAACTCCGACCGGGATGGCTACACTTGCCAAGTATCCAACCAATCCGGAGAAAAAATATTTTCAGACGATTCCCATAACTGGTGCAATTCGTGGGATCCCAAGACGAAGATTCGTACGTCGGCCTACTGTTCCGAAAACTGGTCGAAATATGTTGAGTCTCTAAGCGATAAGACTTGCGACACGGACCCGCTCGAGAGTGGAGCGAAGATAAAGTGTGATGGATACGTTTACTAGATCGTAGCGCTCAAATTTAAAAAATCATTCCGCGAGTAAACGCAATCTTGTCGCTGCCCTTGGGGCGGATAGAGTTGATGTACCAATTGCCTTGGGTCTCGGCCAGCTCGACTTCGCGCTCATTGGTTTCTTTCGTCACGTCTGTCCCCTGCGCATTATCCAATGAAACTTGATAGCGAATGACTGCCGTTTCGTTCTTGGTAGTGTTCTCGATAATTTTAATCTCGTTCACTTTGACGTTGTTGCTCAGGTAAGCAATCCGGAACGCTTCCGGAGTCATGGTTTCAAAAGCCCGTCGCATCTCTCCCGAACAGAGTTCCTGTAACTTCTGTCGATCACCGTCCGTCTTGGCGGTAGCGCTGACATCGATGAAGTGTCTCACCACCTCCTCAGGCGTCTTTAGCGGAACGGCGGCGACCGGCGGCGCAGCGACGGGCGTTTCCGTTTTTTTAACGCATGACGCAAAAGGAACGCTCAGTAGGATGACTAAGGTGATGAGGATCGAGCTGAATGGTTTCATAAGCCATTAGTCTACCGGCTTAACCCTTCTCTCGCCACCCGCTTTTCATCGTAACTGACATGGGATAGGTTGATGCCCACATGCGAGCTACGGGGATCATCATAGGGGCGGGTATTTTTGGAAGTGCCATCGCGTACGAGCTATCCAGGCGGGGCGTTAAGGACCTACACGTCGTCGACCCAGACCTCGAAGGGACGTTAAGCAGCACCGAGAGAAATGCTGGCGGAGTGCGTCATCTATGGCAACAGCCGGTGAACGTGGAACTCTCCCGCACTTCGATACGACTATTCGAAACACTCAAAGAGGAGATTGGGTTCCAGCAATCAGGTTATCTCTGGCTCTTTTCAAAAGAAAAACGAGAACACGGCGAAAAAGTCTTCGCCCATACCCAAAAGATGGGTCTGCAATATGAGAAATTGTCCACCGACGACATCCGAAAAAAATATCCTTTTCTAGATAAGTTGGACGACGTCGCGTTCGCTATGTTTGGTTCCAAGGACGGCCTTCTAAACTCAAATGCCTTAAAGAATTACTTTCGCAGTGAAGCCAAAAAAAGAGGCGTGACCTTTCACGATCGGATGTGGGTGACAAACGTGACCCCCAAAACCGGTCACGGAAAGACTCACGTAGAGATGCACCAAGCAGTGTCCCAGGCAGAGTCCGACACCTGGCTGCGCGAACCACCGACCAGGGAAAGCTTTACCAGTCAGGCTCAGGTCTGGGAAGCCGACTTCACGATCCTATGCGCCGGGGCTTGGACGCGCCCTATTCTTTTGCCAATGACCAACGACCCCAAAGTCCAACCGTTTCGGCGTCAGATCTGTCTATTCAAGGCCGAAGGTTTCGACATGACCCCCTACGGAATGGTTGTCGATACCAGCGGCGTCTATTTTCATGCGGAAGGCGGCAACATCCTGGCCGGGTTGGTCTTGAAAAATGAGGCCTCTGGGTTTCGTTTTGATTACGATCCCAACTTCTTCGAAGGCCACGTATGGCCCGCCCTTTATGAGCGTTCCTCTCAAATGGAGAGGCTAAAGCCTATCACCGGGTGGGGGGGACTCTACAGTTACTCTCCTGACATCACCGGAATCTTGGGCCAGATCCCCAACCAGCCGGGGCTATATGAGGCACATGGATTCACCGGTCATGGCCTCATGCACAGTTATGGTGCGGCGGTGGCGTTGGGCGAACTGATCCTAGATGGCCGATATCAATCCATTGATGCAGCGTGCCTCTCCCGAGCCAGATTTGCCGGCGAAGACCCAAGCCAGCTACTTCCGGAAACCCTCCATATCTAACGCTTCGCACCCTTCACATTCTGTTCGAAGCTGCCGATGAGCTGAAGAGTAGCGCATTTGCCACTGACCGGAGGAGCCATGGCCAAGACCCCCACTAAGAAAACAGAAGAATCCAAAAAAACAGTTTCTGCAAAAAAAGAGACGGCCCCCAAAGCCAAAGCTCCTGCTCTCGAAGCCAAGGCCGCTAAGCCGGCGGCTAAGCGCGAAGCGACGGCAAGAAAAGTCGCGCCAAAAAAAGACAAAGTCAGTCGCTGTGGCGGGAAGAGTTGCCGAGTGCAAGCGTGCAAGCGTTCGTACAAAGCCAAAGGCTACTGTGTCATGCATTACCGCAAATGGAGACAGGGCGAGTTTGGGCTTGCCCGTTACAAGACCTGCCAAGATGTAAGCTGCTTCAAACCACAGGCCCTCAATCGTCATGGATTCTGTGAAGATCACTTCCAGAACTATTATGTGAAGGGTGTCGAACAGGCCAAGGCCGCCGCTCCGGCAAAGCCGGAGAAGGCACCTGCGGCAGCGCCTGCTGCGGCAGCGAGCTAACCGCCCGCTCCAAGACCCAATCATAATTCATGGCGCAGCGAATGTGATACCCCGTCCCTCGTCTACGCCTTTCTTTTCCCCACTACCTGAGTTAGCCTGTGGAACATCCATGAGCCGACTCTCCGAGAAATTGTTATCCGGTCAAAAGGTGATCACCGCCGAAATTACTCCTCCCAAAGGAGCGGGGGTGAAAAAGTTTCTACTTCGTGCGGAGAGTCTGAAAGGCCTTGATGCGCTCAATGTGACGGACTGCCAACGGGCTTTGGTGCGAATGTCGAGCCTCGCCGCCTCGCGAGTGCTCTTGGATCATGGCTATGAGCCCGTCTTTCAACTCACTTGCCGAGATCGTAATACGATTGCCCTACAAGCTGATCTCATGGGCGCGGGAGCAATGGGTATTGCCAACCTACTCTGTCTGACAGGGGATCCCGTGAAGGTGGGCGATAGTCCCAATAGCAAATCGGTTTTTGAACTGGAAGCGGTCGGACTGCTAAATATCGTAAAAAAACTGCAGGGTGGCCGAGACAATGAAGGCCACAAAATGAACGCCGGCACTAAGTTTTTCGTGGGTGCCGTGGTCAATCCCAGTATCGCGGTAGGGCGTGGTCAGATCGATCGCATGGGAAAAAAGATCGAGGGCGGCGCTAAGTTTTTTCAGACGCAGGCCAATTACGATTTAGAAGACTTTCGAACCTTTTTGGTAGAAGCAAAACCGCTTGGGACCAAGATCATTGCGGGAGTTTTGTTGCTCAACACCTACGAAATGGCCAACTACATTCACGAAAACATCCCTGGCATTCGCATTCCGGAGGAAGTATTGAACCGTTTTAAACATTCGACCAATGCGGAACAGACGGGGATTGAGTTCGCGGTCGAAACCATGATGTACCTACAAGACCACTGCGAAGGCTTTCATCTCATGTCGATTCGGGCGGAAGATCTCATCCCAAAAATCATCGAGAATTATTATGCCAGAAGAAACGCTCTCTAAAACGCCGCTTCACCGCTGTCATTTGCAACTCGGCGCAAGAATGGTGCCCTTTGCCGGGTACTCGATGCCAGTTCAATACACGGGAGTGCTAGAGGAGACCAAAGCTGTCCGGGAGAATTGTGGTCTGTTTGACGTCAGCCACATGGGACAGTTTTCTCTGCATGGGAAAAATTCTTTGGATGCCGTGATGAAGTTGGTCACCAATGACCTGACAAAGTTAGGGGTGGGACAAGCGCAATACAACATGCTCTGCAATGAAAAGGGCGGTGTGATCGATGACCTTGTCGTCTATCGACGCACGGAAGATTGGACCTATATTTGCGTCAACGCCTCTAACCGCCAAACTGATTTTCAATGGATGAAATCGCACCTCTCCAATGTCTCACTGGAAGATGAAAGCGATGCTACGGGGCTATTGGCGCTTCAGGGACCCAAGGCTGAGCAGATCATCTCCCGCGCTCTGCCACCCCAAGTTGCCGCCTCATTGAAATACTATTGGGCGTGTGACACGAAACTATTCGATCTTCCCTGTTATCTCTCCCGCACCGGATACACCGGGGAAGATGGTTTTGAGCTCTATATAAAAGCCACCGACGCGGCGGACATTTGGGAAAGGCTTTTGGAATTGGGGCGAAAAGACGGGCTAGTTCCTTGTGGGCTGGGAGCTCGAGATACTCTGCGACTTGAGATGGGCTATCCTCTGCACGGGCATGAACTCTCCCAAGAGATCTCGCCTTTAGAGGCGGGTTTAGGTTGGGTCGTTAAGTTAGACAAAACGGTTCCCTTTATTGGACAATCGGCTCTAAAAAAAGAGGCGGCCGCCGGGCCGGCTCGCCAGCTAAAGGCCTTGGTCGTTCAGGACAGACGAATCGCCAGACAGGGATACCATATTGTCACTAAGAACCGAGAGCCTATCGGCACGATTACTTCGGGGACGCATAGTCCGCACCTCAACACGCCTATCGCCTTGGGATTTGTGAAAAAGGAATTTGCAAAGGAAGAGAAGTATCACGTCGAGGTGAGAGAGTCGCTAATCTCCGCTAACGCCCAGAAACTGCCATTCGTGCCGTCGCATACGAAGAAACATTAATCCTGCACAACTCGCTACAGTCACCTCCCATCACTGCAATGGAGCGACATACGCCGAAATAAGCGGCATGACCCCCATTCGTCATTGCGATGGAGCAAAGCGACTGAAGCAATCCTTGGCCAGTGCAGACTGAAATATTTGCAGAGGAATGCCGAGCGATGAAATACTTAGAAACTATATCCGACATACGCCGAAATTAGCGGCATGACGCCGCTAAAGGAGATATCCAAATTCGTGGTGTTGGTCGACACGTACTGAAGCCCTGCTTCCACACCGATATCAAGTCCCAAGTCCCACAGAGCGCGACCTCGCCATCCCGCCGTTAATTTTCCGCCAAAGGAGGTTTGTGAACTTGCCACCCCGGTCGCCGCGGCGTTGATGTGAAAGAGCCCTACGCCTCCTTCGAACATGAATCCACGAAATGCGGCGTGAGTGTAGTAATAGGTGCCGGTCAAATAGCCTCCGTAGGCCGACACCGAACTATCGGCATGGCTATAACTGGCATACATGGGCTCGATGCCTATCGAGATATCGCGTCCCAGCGCCAACTGGACGGTGAGGTCGGGGTAGTAATAATTAAATCCCGTGGTGATGCCTAACCCGATACTGAGCGTCTGCTTTGGAAGACTATTGTAGGTGTCGGCTACCTGCCCCGTCGATGTCGGAGTTCGTGACTGTTTGGTCACCGTCACCAACGCCTCTTCCACGGGTAACCGATTGATGCTCGCCATCTGAACGCTCGCCGCGTGGGCGGTGAGTCCCGCTACCGTCCCGCAACCGACCAGCTGATCGGCTTCGTAGATACATACGGATTGTTGAATCTCTAGTTGTTTGCCATCGATACGTTTTAGAAAGAGCAATTTGCTCCGTGATTCATATCTGGCGAATGTGGTTGCCTGGGAGTACTGCAATGGCCACAGCATTAGAAAAGCGAAAAGGAAAAAACGAAAGGTTCTCATTGAAGTCTCCTTGAGAACCTTATCGGTCGAAAAGGTGAAGAATACTTAACTTTTTATGCGAGAGACTCGGTTATTTGAAGTAAGTGAGTTCAACGCTGCGGCACACCGCATCAACATTGGGAAGTTCCGCGTTGTACTCGGTGCACATCTTGTAGAAACTCGCCGGATCCGCGTAGTCGCTCGGGTCCGACGAGAGGTTCACATGACTTCCGGCTTTTGCGCAGACGGAGACAATGACGAAGGCGATTGCTATGATGATTCTACTGGTAGTCATTTTCATTTTGTTCTCCACTCCCGTATACAGAGCAAGTGAGGTGCCAAAGAAAAACGGGAGCGAGAAACCGTCATATCACCTTAACTTTCCAAGGTAAAAACTGAAGGCCCAATTGTGAAGGCAAATAAGAAATGCCTTTCCAAGCTGTGCACCAAGAATACATTTACGACGATAACAAACATCATTTCATCCACTTGCAAATGTCGCTCGCTGTCCAAAATAAGTGCACAAGGTTTTGCGACGTAAAGCCTTGATACAAATTGAGTTTACTTAGCGCCAGCTTGGGGCGGGAAAAACTCGGACAGTCGACGAAGAAACGCACAGTCGAATATTATTTTTACTGTATACACGCTGTGTCGGGTTCCCTCCAAAAAACTGAACTTATATAATGAAACTACCGAACCGATACTAGCGATTCCAATAAGGGGTAATTCATGACCACGAAGACTTTGAAGCGTTGTTCGACGTTGCTACTTTTGGTAGGTCTCGTTCTATTCCCCGATTGCGGCTGGTTGGGAGATGTCCATGTGACGCAGACGGGCGCGGCCAATCTAACGAGTGGCGACAACGGAGCGGGCAATCCCATCACGCCCATCCCATCAACCGCCGGTCCAGCGCTCTCATTAAACATCCCATCGCCGGCGGTTATCAGCCAATGCTGGGGGGGAGGGGTAAGTTATCTAAACAATGGCCAAGTGACAGCGATTCCCCTGCAGACCACGCTTTCTCTTTTGGCTAACGGCTCGGTGACCTTCTTTTCCTCTTCCAATTGCGATCCGGCGACCTCCATCTCGCAAGTGTCTCTTACTGCCGGCTCGAGCGGTGCGGCGTTTTGGATGGTTTTTGGAAATACCGGAGGGTATTCCATCACCGCCCAAGTTCTCACGGGAAGCACGGCAACGCCTTCGACGGTACCGGTAAATGTGCTAGCCAGCGCACCAGCCACCGTACCCGCTTCATTAGCCCTGGCCGGTCCCCCACAATTAAACGCCGGCGCCTGCTCGGTCTATACGGCCACGCTACTCAATTCGAGTAACTTGCCGGCGCCCTTCACCAGCACGACCTCGCTTGCGCTCACCGGTGGAGGTGCCAGCGCTCAGTATTTTACCGATCCTCTTTGCGCCAACGCCACCAATTCCCTGCAAGTTCCGGCGGGCACCGCGGTGACGAGCTTTTTCTTTAAGCGAACCCTCGCCGGCAACGGCGCTATCATGGGCACCGAGGGAGGGCTCACGGGATCCCTCACCGTGCTCACCATCCAAGGCGCTCCCGACCACCTTACGATCTTGGGCGACGTCGTAATGAACAACACCTGTAATCCCGATCCCTACCAAATTGCCGTACGTGACCTTTACGAGAACTCGACCAGTTTTACGAGTGCGACGAACATCTCTCTGTCCACGACGGGTCCTGGAAATTTCTATCTAGATAAAAATTGCGCGAACCAGATCACCACGGTCTCGCTGCCCGCCAATGCGGTTTCCGCCAGCGTCTACTATAAGAGCGGCTTCGGGGGGACCCCTCACTTTGTGGCGAGCGTGTCTCCAATTAAGAACGGAACGTTGGACGTCACGATCATCGACAAAGGGCCTGGCGCAGCGGCTCAGCTGGCCTTTACGGCTCCCGGAAGTGTGACTACGGCGGGCACCTGCTACGGACCCTACTCGGTGTCGGTACAAGACAATTCGGGTCGAGATGTCACGAATCAGTCATCGTATAATATTTTGCTAGCACAAACTGGCAACGCAGCCTTCTATTCCGATCCGGCCTGCGGTAACGCCATTACCAGCACCGCGCCAAAGACTTCTATCTTTGTCGCCGACAACCGAGCGGAGAGTTTAAGTTTAACGGCGACAGATTCCGCACATGCCCTGGGACAAGCGACGCAGGGATTGCAAGTGAACGCCGGCGCTCCTTCTCAACTCTTGTTGGTCAGCGCGGATTCGAGCTTTGCGGCAGGAAAGTGTGAGTCTTTCTTAGTGGCGTTCACCGATTTCTACGGCAACGCCACTCCTTTAACCAATGCGGCTCCCGTCTACTTCACGCAAACCGGAGCCCCGATGGGAACCTTCTACTCGGACAACTCGTGCGCTACGGCGTTACCGACGGCTGGCCCCTCAAATCTACCGTCCTTAACGATCGCCGCCGCGTCCTATCAACACATGTTGTATTACAAAGCGACCCAGATTGGTGGAGGCATTGCGACCGCCTCAAGCCCCAGTGTCAACAATGCCAATCTCTCGTTCACCGTGATTCCCGGAGCCCCCGCTTCCGTGGTGCTTCTCTCTCAGCCCACAACGATTGTCGTCGGCGCGTGCTCGGCTCCGTTTGTTTTTGAACTGCTCGATCAATACAAAAACCCGACGACCGCTTCCGTGAACACGAGCTTTACGATCACGGATAATCAAGGATCCTTTTTCACGTCTTCGACATGTACAGGAACGGCAACCACCACGCTAAATTTCCCGACGGGAACGGGCCAGTCGACGCTCTACTTCACACCAACCACCACCACCGGCGTGAACGTCGTCGTCTCGTGTAGCGGCTACCCCAACTACAATTTCAGCTTCACGGTAAGTTCCGGCGGCCCCACGAACCTCGTGCTCAACGGAGCGTCACCGTTGTCGTCGAAAAGTCCCGGTCAAGGAATTGTGGGGCAATGTTACCCCTTCCTGGTAAGCGTCCAAGATGGGTTTAATAATTCGGTCACAAGCACCACCGCCATCCCGGTAACGTTTACGACTTCCGGGCCAGGTACATCGACCCTCTATTCCGATCTGAACTGCGCGACCGCGACGACCACGGCCACGATCGCCGCCCAAGCTAATTCCACGGTGATCTATTATTCCGGTACCGGAGCCGGCGACACCATCATCACGGCCAACGCGACCGGGTTGAACAAGTCGACGTACGATATCAGTCTAAGCGCGGGCCCTGCGAAAACCCTCGTCGTCTCGGGTCCTACGACGGGCATTGCCAATACTTGTGTGGGCCCGTTCCAGATTACTTCCACCGATGCCTACGGAAACCCGACGGCGGCGCCTGGCAGTACGGTGAACCTAAGCGGCGGCGGCAAAGGTCTTTTCTATAAGGACGTGGCGTGCGGTACTTCCTTAACGTCGATCGCGATGACCGCGCCGTACGTTTCAGCGCCTTTTTATTTTGATGACCTGACCGCCGAAACACTCACTTTCACGGCGGCCGCCAGTAATCTAACGTCCGGCACTCATGGAATCGTCATCGGAGCCGGCACGCCCTATGCACTTTTGTTCTCCGGGCCTACCAAAACGGGAATTAATCAATGCGGTGGACCCATCACCTTCCAAGTGATCGATTACTACGGCAACGTGATCGTCGACCCGACAAACGATCGTGTCTTCACCTTGGCGGTGCAAGGCGGAATCAGCATATCGGGAACGAGTTGCAGCGGCGGACCCATCACAACCATCACGCTCCATCACGGACAGACCACATCGGATCCGCTAACATTTAGCTCTACGGTGATCTTGACGTCGGTAATCAGTCTCGTCCAGACCTCACCAAGCAATCCTGCGGCCACGGGGACCATCACCATTGCGACCAGCTCGCCCATGGCGCAAATCACGTCCTTTACGCTGAACGGAATCGCCGAAACGTCAATTACGGTAAATTCCACTCAAACCGTCACCGCCGCGTGGACCGCCATCAACGTCGGCAACTGCCAGGTGAATCCGGGCCAAGTGTCCGGCGCTAGCGGAACCTGTGCGTTAAATAATCTCAGTCCGAATAAGACCTACAATTATTCCCTAGATTGCACGGGCCTTAACGGCGCCACCGGCGTAAGCCAGGCCTTTACCATCACCGTAACGGCTCCGACTTGCGTCACCAAGACGATCAACGACATTCAGATTCCAGCCACCGCACGTCCGGTAATGGATTACGGGTGGGGTTATTTGTCTTGCATGGTAAATGGCGTACTGACATCCGATCAAAACGCGGTCGCTCCGAACAAGAGCCCCAAGTATCCCTGCCACTTTGACAAGTGGGGATACCGAAACGGAAATCAGAGCGATAAGAGCGTCGATACCAGTCGGGCTGGAAACACTCCGCCCGTCTTTATTAGTAACGTGACGGCCGGACAGGTGTTGTATGCGGAATCCATCACCGGCACCGCATACTACAACAACTCCTGCAGCAATTCCTGTTCGAAACAATGCGGATCGAGCGACGCCACGGGCATGCCGACGCTTCAATTTGTCGACGCCCACGGAAATGTAGTCGGCATTCAACCCCGCAACTCATCGCAGGCGTCCAACGGCCTCAATGCGATTCCGGCTTACACACTGCTTACGAGTTATATTGTGGTACCCAGCGGAGCGGTGGGAATGTACGGAAGCTGGCCCGACGGTGATTACAGCGATAACCATGGCGGATGTAATCTGAGCTTAAGCCTAACCACCGGACCAAGTTGTTTGCCGACGCATTAATAATGGACTCTCACTTCCGACAGTTGGGGCCTTCGAACTTATACCCAATCACGGTTCCTTCAGGATTGAGCAAGAAACTAGTCTTGCAATCAAAGAAGGGCACCGCTTTTCCCGACGACGTGTCGCGCATCAGCTTCACTTTCGTCTGACGTTTGACATAAATTAAACTCTTTCCGCCGTCACTTAAAGCGACTCTCTCCGTCGGCTTTCCCCAAGCCTCAACCACTTCCTGCTCCGAATGGCCATGCCATCTCTCGAGCGTCCCTTCATAGGCCCGAGTCGTTGCACACCCGGCCAAAAAAATAATCCCCAATAACCCCGTCATCACAATGTTTTTCTTCATGCCTAAAGGATACCAGTTTTTTTCCCCTCCGATCAACACAGTACGTCGCGCCGCGCAAAATCACACACACCGATTGTCTACGCCACTTACATCCCTGTTTAACTTCTACACAATTTCACAATTCCCCCGCACAAGATTCGGGCATTGAGATTGCACTTTAAATGGATGAATTCTGTTCGCTTTGAGGGTTAGAGCACGATGTTTTTGTGGAAGGCCATGAGAGTAATTATTGTTTTGTGCGCGATGCTTTCGTGCGACGGATCTTTTGCTTGGGAACTTGAGCCCCCTGTGAGTAATCCCAACGCTGGAACAACAAGTCCCAAAAGAACAGAGAGCCCCTCCGCCCCCTCCTGGAAAACAAACGAAAAAGTAAAAGGGGCTCTTGATTCCGTTGGAAAAGCATCGGGCAAAGACGAGAGCCTTTACGGA
>Ga0206963_10084_pt1 | contig 32190 bp, 23 predicted proteins | sample Alteio_BWOrgHeat_28_FD_152958 | JGI IMG/M metagenome (GOLD analysis project Ga0206963, IMG submission 152958) | Enriched cells from forest soil in Barre Woods Harvard Forest LTER site, Petersham, Massachusetts, United States -... | ecosystem: Environmental > Terrestrial > Soil > Temperate forest >... | reverse complement strand
AAAGACCAACGCGTGCAGTACTGATTCGATGATCTTGCATTTGGAATCTTTCCGGCCGATCGCCATTCCTGGCCATGTCGATTTGGCGCTAACCGAGGGGCAGCGAGAGGCCGTCGATACGAGCAACTCTGATATCTCGTTGGTGGTCATGAAAAACGTGGCCTCAAAGGATCCCAATCAATGGGTACCGGTTGTAGGGGGGAGCGCTCTGCTTTCTCTTCAAGGAAAGAGCCTACGCCTTGCGCAAATTCCCTTTCACGGCACCGAGTTTGGCGCTCTCACTAGCGAGGCTAAGGGAAAGGACCGGTACGAGATAGAACTTCGAGACCGTGAGTTAAAGACCCCTTATGCCTATTCGCTAACGTTCGACAGTGTGACGGGCAAGATTCATCACAAATTGACCCAAGCTGCGCCTCCCGCCGTCTCGGTGGCCACTGGCGGGCCAGCGACCGCTGACGCTGAGGAGACTCTATTGGTGAGCGAGTCATCTCGGGTGGTCGTTTCACTCCGTGAGGAGAGGGTTTTCCCGACTCAGGCCGTTTTCGTTGGAAAAGAGAAGGCGATTTACTTCACCGAGAGGGAGGAGGGCGCTTGCCGAGGGAGAAATTTGTGGCGCTATTCTACCGATCTGAATCAAACGCCTAAAGAGGGTCCGACAAGACTTCGTCTGTCCGTCCCTTGCGTGATCGATCTGATTTCCGATTCTCGGCGACTGTTTGTCACCGTCCGCGAAGGAGATCGAGAAAAGACTCTAGCACTCTTACCCTCAGAAAATATCCTGGTCCCATGGTGGAAAGGGCTTGCTGGGGATGAACTGTGGAAGTTTGATCTGTGGCAAAATCTAAACCATGAAGCAGTTCGCGTCCATAACTTGAAGCTACTGGCGGTCGCCCGTGAGGGACAGGTCTCTCGTTTTCTGCTGGTTGATGCTCACCACCCCGAACGTCGCCATCTTTACCTGGTCGAGATGTCGATGGATCCCAAGAACGAGACGGTGGCTCCGGGGCTGATCCGTGCGCCGGTGGAGCATCAGCACCGAAGCTCCTTCGTGATGGGGCCGCAAGGCGACATCTTCGAGGCGATAAACTCTAAAGAGAATCTGCAGCTCGCGAAATTGATTTTCAGAAAGTTGAATCGAGCCGTAAGTCCGCCCGTTTTGGAGACCGTGGTTACTTTGGGGAATGATGTCCCCTACATTTACGACACGGTCTGGTCAAAGCTTCCGGCGGAAGACTGGGGGGGGCGTAATGTTGAAATCGCGCTAACCAAATTCGGCCTCGTGGTGATGGATCTCACCGATCGGATAAACGAATGGGCGGTCGCTGGCTATTACGCCTTGGGGCAGCCAGAAAAGGGCGCGGTGTTTAACCGAATCTCTGGCCTGTTAGGGCCCCAAATATCGGGCTTACGGGCGGCCGCGGGCGGCCTTTTGATTACGGAGGGGCACCAGATTCTTTGGTTGGGTGAGGGAAGTCCCTTGGGAAGCGGTGCGCCCGAAGAGTCAAAGAAGCCTTCAGGACAGAGTCGTTCCGAATACCGAAAAAGCAATGCGGGAGGTGGAAAATGAGATGGTTGTGGTTAATCCTTGGAGTTTTTGCGATCGTAAAGGTGGCGACGGGCGAAGATTTGGCCGTGTCGGATAAATTCCACTCAGAGTCCGCTGAAATATTGGTGACGCTGGCGACGGCATCGCGACTAAACCAATGTGACGTCTTGGCGTACTACCCGAAGGCGAAGTTTATGTTTTTGAAGGAGCTTCGAACGCGGGTAGGAAAAAATGCCAATATTAGGCCGGCTAAATTATTTCTAGACGAAAACCGGAAAGAGTCGGTGACGGTGGGATTTGATTCCACTTTTGGGGAGGCCGGCATCGTTTGGAAGGTTCCGGTTCGCCCGCTGTTACATCTTTTGAGGAAACATAGTTCGGAGATTCCTATTGAGGTCATTCCTGAGGATAAGGATTCCGAAGGCGACAAGAACTTTGAAGTCTTTCTGGACCCAAAGGCCGAGGTGGCTCGTCAGCTCCGAGCGATTCCCCGTAAGAGCAAAAGGCAGGTAGAGAATAAGGTAGAGTTCGAATCACTCTCCGCAGAAACCGCGGTGGTCGTTCATGTCGTTCCCAGAGGTCGGGCGGATATCCTAATTCGCCCATTGCGCGCCGGAATGCCCCATTCGAAAAATAACGATTTCTCTCGATTGGAAAATAAGGAGAAGAAGGAGGCGTGGACGGCCGGTCGTTATTGTTTTGGCGAGCACTATTTCACCTCCGATCTCTTGATGAGGAGCAAATATGAAGGGCCTGACGAAGAGGGAGAGATCAAAGATGCGGGTAGCTACATGCTGATGGTGGCCTGGGGGCAAACAAAAGGGGTGATTGTCGTTCCTACGCTCGAAACGAAGCGGGACCCCAAAAAACCGGGCGAAGAGGGTGGAATCGCACGAAAGGCATTTCCCCCGATTGCGGTGGATTTCGCGGACTTTACTAAAGACACCCGCAATATAAAGAGATTTTCGTTTGAGGCGCACGATTTTTTTAAGGAGGTTCTCTCTCCTATCCTATTGAGAGGAAATGAAGGAACTCTAAATTGCTTGGACATCAGAGTGGCGGAGGAGAAGAAGGACGGTCAGATCAAGGAAGTCGGTTGCGTCAAGAACGCGGAAGGGACACATCGGATTTGGGTTCATCATCACAGAGAGAAGGAAGGGGCCAACGACTTCCTCGTCACCGACGCGAAGGAAGAGCATGTCTGGACGGTTCAAATCCAGACGACGGAGGAACAGCCATCGAAAGAGTTGCGAGGGAACTACTTTCCCATCCGTATCTCCGATCAATGGAAGGCCTTTACCGATCTGGAAGAATAGGAAAACAGCGTGTCACCAGTCCTAGCCCTTCTTTGCTTGGCGGCCGTATTGCCCCTTTCGATTGATGCGTCGGCGGTGGGGCGCGTGGTTTTGCTGGACGAGAAGGGGATTAACCGGCGGCCCATACAGGGGCAGACTGAAAGTTCTCCTATAGGCGGCGTTTTTGTCCGCTCCCAAGGGGAGGAGCTTGTCGTCGCCTGCAACGCCTTTCAAGCCGTGAGAACGGGGGCTCGGGGATGGCTATTGACCTCCCGCCACTGCCTGGCCGATGGCCCAAAAGGGGGCAGACCGGTCGAATCTCATTTCATCTACTTCGATAGGCTCACGGGGCTACAGCGCTCCGTTTCGCTCGACGTTAAGCGCACCGTTCTCCTGTCCCTGAAGATGGACGCGAAAGGCTCCGTCTTTGACGCCGACCTCGTGGCGCTTCCCATTCCCTTAGACGACTCCCACCGGGTTGATCTGGCGGACCCCTTTGAAGAAGGACCACCCCCAGCCCCGCCGAGTGAGCAATGGAGTCGCTACTTCATCTCGGCATTTCGGCCGACATTTGATGACGACAGGGCTATTCCCGTCACGGAGTCCCTCCCTTTTGAGTTTCACCGCTACGAATGCCGTGGGCGTCGTGGAGTCTCGCCAAGTCTATTAGCTCGAGCCGACGATAAGAAGGGAAAGCCGTTTGTTCAGCCTTATTACCTCTCCTATTCGAAGCAGGGCAGAGCCCTAGAGGAAAGGCCCGCCCTGTTTCTCGATCGGTGCAATCCAGCGCATGCTACGAGCGGAGCTCTCGTGGTGGACGACAAGGGATCGCCGGTCGGCAGTTTCCATAGCGTCATCGATGTTCCTTTAGTGAAGGACAAGTGGGAGAAGGATCTGCGCCATCGTTTTACCCGAGCGGCCGAGCCGGTGGGGCTCGCCTCGCCCTCTTCCGCTTCTCTAGCCTTAATCTGGAGTGGGCAGGAGACGGCCATCGCCCTCGACTCGCAGAGCGCTCTTTATGCCGTCGCCGTCGATCTTCTAGAGGTCAGGCGACTTGGTCAGCCCTTTTTAAAACAGCTTACCGACGATTAATCCCTGACTTCATAACGAAGCTCGCCGACCGAAAGTCTCAGGGATTAGACACTACCGAGTCTAATTGGGGCTGCCCACCGTCCAACGATTTCGTTCGCGGCTTGCTCTCTTTAGATTGCGGGCCAGATTGCGCAATGAGGGCAACACCACTCGTTGTGCGGGGGGCCCGATCGGCGATCCAAGTTCCCGAATTAGTCGGACTTGGGCTACGCAAGTTTGCCGCGTATCGCGCCGCTTCTCCACTCTTCAGCGACTCATTAGGAAGAGAATAGGCGACCTGCAGTTCATCTAGAGTTCGTCCCTTTACCAGCATCTCTCCCGTCGGAGCGACCTGTTTATCGAAGGTGCGCTGTAGCTCTTGCCGGTAGGATTCAGACCCTCCGACGTAGTAGCCGATGTAAGCTGGAATGGGGGGTGGTTCTGGCGCACGATAGACAACTTGATGGTGATGCTGCGGCTGGTGCGGGACGTGAATTTGTTGCGGCTGTTGAACGTGCTGATGATTATTTTGATTTTGAACGATCGTCTGTGCGGGGGGGCAGGTGCAATAGTTGTTATTGGTTACGTTATTAACGTAGGTGATGTGGTTAATGATTACCGGAGGGGGAGGGGGCGGTGCATAGTAGACCTGGTTCACGATGACGATATTGATGCTGACGTGGGCACGAGCGCCGTAATAGACGAAGCCGCCTCCACCACCATGATGATGCCCACCGCGGTGCCGACCAAAGCGAAATAGGCTATCTCCTTCAATGGGGGCCTCTTCTCGTCCCCAGGTACTCTCGGATACTTGAGAGAGAAAGGCGCGGGCTTTTTCGGAGGTCAAATCGACGACTTCACAGCACGTTCCCTGGCAGGGGCGGGTGAGACCAATGAGATCACCTTTTTCTTGGCCCAATAGGGGCGAGCCAGAGAGGGGCGTTAGGCTAGCACGTCCGAGAAGCGTCTCGGCGGGTTTGGCCTTTTCGACCGTTCCCGAGAAAAAGGTGACGGCGGCAAGATCGTTCGAGGCGTTAAATTTGCCGGTGGTCCGTAGCGATTGGGGGACGGTCGTCGCGAGTGATTCCGATTTTGATCCGTCGTTTAACGTAATCTGAACACCGCCCGATCTAAAATTACCAAGGCAACTAGCGACGGTAATCACGACATCCTGATGCCCTTTGGGCACCTCAGAGGGATAACCTAAGCAGCGCGCTCCGCTTCCGATATTCTGTAGCAGCACTGGCGTGGTATTAATCGCCGATGCCGCGACAGAGCAGCCCATCGAGATTGCCGCTATCCATTTTGTGGTGGTGGAAAAAAAGATTTGTGCCTTCATAACCGAACCCCTTTCAATCAAGTGAGGCGATGGTCTCAGTGGTGGCTCGGCGTGTCAATTGAGTATTGCGGCTAGGAATTTGCAGATTGTTCCATTGTAACTATTGGAAATTAATTCGTAATTTGTAGGCAGGGCAAGTATCTCGAAACAGCGGTTCAGCCCATTACTGGTTTTGGAATTGCAGAACAGGGGGATCCCGGGTCAGTCGTGACGGCGGGAGATCAATTTTTCGAACGCTGACATGAAAGCAGCCGGACAGATGGAACCGGATCGGGCAACCGGCATGTTCAATAGAACAGCGGGAAAGAGGCGAGGGGTATCATTTTCCGTCCCTCGGTCATGAGGCGAACCCATTCCTATCGATGCCTTGTAGGTTCCTCAGTCGGACCACGCATCGCTGACCTCTCGCAATTGCCTATTAAAGTTGCGTGGTTTGATAGCTCATTCGCCCCCGCCGAACCAATTCGCTAATTCATGAAATCGATCCTTAGCAATGAGGTGATCAACATGAAATTTATCCCTTTTGCTGAAGCGATCTCCCTTTAAGTCGATGGGGATGCCTCCGCGTAGTCGATTAAACTTGGCTACCCGAGGGGAGCCGTTTTGTTCCGCGGCCAGAAAGGCGGCCACGGCTTCAGCCTGGTAGAAATAGATCGGCCAAACGCCTGCGGCGGCATGGAGTTCGGGAAGTATGAAAATGCCGGGCTCTGTTGGATGAAACGTGTGGAAGGCTAAATGAAAATTAGGATTATGGACATCCACGTATTCCGATGAGAGGAAGGGAAAGTCCTGTCCTTTGTAGCCGGTAGCAAAGATCATCGCATCGATCTCTAGCGCTTCATCCTCTGGATCGGTGAAAGTTACGCGCTTACCATCTATTCTTAGGATTGTGGATTTCACCGCGATCTTACCTTTTCTGATAAGGTCCGGCACCAAGGGGTTGGAAACCGGGACGGTATCCAAAATGTCATGGTCTGGCTCGGGGAAACCATAACTGGTCGGGTCTCCTACGGTTAGCCTTTGAATCGCACGATATCCCCACCGCTCTACGAAACGGGGAACCGGCCAGCGTCTTTCTGCGAAAACGTCAGCGGGAGCACCGCGAGTCCATGGGGTCAACGGAACGTAAAGGGGAACTACCCAGGCAGCGCCTCCTCGGACAGCGAGATAAGTTTCGGAGGCTACTTCAGACACCTGGGCTACGATATCAGCGCCGGAATTTCCAAAACCAAAAACTAACGTTCTCTTCTTCTCATACGGCTGGTTGTTTCGGTACGTGGCGGAATGGCAGACTTCGATTCCCCCGGCCACGGCCTCATTCCAGAGTCGGGTGGGATAGGAGATAGTGTCGGTGGAGAAGGCTCCCTTAGCCGAGACGAAGCCTCGATATTCTTTAGTAGACTGCTGTCCGGTCAGTTCATCGACGAAGGTCGCGAGCCATGTGTTGTGGTCGGTCTTTGTTATCGTTAGGACCTTTGAATGGAACCGAATGTGGCGATTCAACGCAAACCGGCCGGCGTAGTTGGAGAGGTATTGGGCGGCTTGTTCTCGAGAGATATAATCAGGCCAAGCATCTGGCATTGGAAAGTCGGGATACTCGGTGGTGCGCTTGGACGTTTTCATCTCGAGATTGTCATAGGCAGGGCTCGTGGCACTGGTCAGAGAATAGATTCCCCCTACGGCATTGGATCTCTCCACGGCTTCGAAGGAGACTCCATTTAGCTTCAATTGTCTCATCGCCGCTAGACCCGCGGGACCAGCGCCGATCACCAAAACCGGTAGCGAGACGTCTGTCTTCGGTACAATCGGGGGACGACGGGGGACTGGTTGATTCACCCATTGTTTAAAGGAGTTAAGGGGTTTTCCCGAGCGATAAACATGGGAAGAACATGGCCACCACTCCCAGCTCGCTGAGGCGAGGTTTGGGAATACCAGGGCGGTTGTCATGAAAATGAGACAACGAATTTGCATCGGAGGGGTATAGCCGGTTCAGATTTTTTTCTCAAGTTTCGACTGAGAAGTGTCTTTTCTAGCGGCCGAGATACCAAATCCCGATGACCAAGCCGATTACCACCGCAATGCCATGATTGAGCGCCAGAGGGGTGTGCGTTGCTATGGCAATGACGATTGCGGAAAGGACGAGCAGCGCGAGAGTTCGCTTACGGTGCTTGAGCATCAGTAAAAGACTACCGGCGCAACCATAGATTCCTAGCGAGGCACCCACGTCGGTATCCGCCACCAAGTGCTTGGCCCAGTTCGGCTCTATCCAATGTAACGGAAGCCAAAGAGTAATGACGGTGAGTGGATTGGTCAGAAGCATCGAAGCCGAATAGCTGATAAAAGCAAACAGACTCCCACCCATAATTTCCAAAAGTCCGGTAAACGTGAATAGCAGAATCAAATTGGCGCCGAGATGCCACGGATTAAGGTGAAGGAAGGGGGACACTAATACTCTGGCAACTTCCTGAGAGGGGAGTGCATCCCAGCAAAATCCCCACGTATTAAGGATGTTGGGATCTATGTCACCGGAGAAACCTCGTGTGAAGGGGAAGAATAAGAGGTTGAGAAAGAAAAGGGTAAACGTCACCGATAGTCGGGAGAATAGTTCATTGCGGGATAGTGGGGAAGGTTGAGTGACGACTTGCGGGGAGAGTTGTCTTTCGATCCAATCCCAAAGATAGATTCGGCCCATGAAGCGTCGAACAAAAGACCATGTGGCGTTAAAGATACCGCCCGGAAAAAAAGCTTCCAGCAGGCTTAGGGTCTGTACCACATTAATGCGGGCGGGACTGAAGACGAGATAGGCTGGATCGATACGAGTCGGCTTAAATTTCATCTTGAACTGGTAAAGTGGCTTGAATCGATAAAAGAGGGTGGTTCGTTCAAAAACGAGATTCAAAATAAAATAGGTGAGCCGGTGGCCTTCCTTATTGGCTAAGTTAAGATTTGAGAGCGGAGCGACTCCCAAAGTGAATTCTTTAAACCCTTCCTTCTTAAGCAGGCGCATCGATTCCAAGACGAGCAGTTCCGTGGCCCCCGGGGGCGAGGTCGGCTTTCGCATGAGATCAATGAGGTACCACCCATTTCGGTTCCAGATGGGAATAAGTGCGGCAAAGGCCAGAACCTCGCCATTCATGTGTACGTAAAAGAAACGTTTGTCTTCCGCTAATTCCCAAGGAGCGACTCGATTTAGGAAGCTTAAAGGATCAATTTTTCTTGTGGAAAGCCATACGGCTACAATGTTGTCACATTGGGATTTCAGGTCTTGGGTAATGGTGTCAGGGCGGAAGTCGACCACCTGAGCCCCTCTTGCGTGAAGCACCTTCGCGGTGGGCACTATATCGAGTCGAGGCTCGTAGCGGTCGAACTCGAAGACGGGTTCACTGCCGATCATGATATCGCCGTAACCAAAGATTTTGGCTCTTTCGGCATTCTCCTTATTCATGGGTAGAAACATGGCCGATTTTCCCAGCGCACGGGCAGAACGGGAGAAGCCGCTAAGCACTCGCCCCCAATCGGCTGAATCCGCTAGCGGCTCTGTCGCGGCCACCCAAGCGCGTGCGGTGTCCACGAAGGCCACCACGGCGGTACCGCTCTTGCGACTGCGAAAATATTCGAAGCCTTGATAGAGCGTTAGAAAGGAATTGCTGTTGTTGGAATGCGCTTTGACGATTTCCCGGAGATCTCCAGGGCGATCGAAGGTTTCTCGATCTCCGGAGGGGCGGAAGGCCAGCACGAGCGAGAGCAGGACAACGAGCAAGATGGCTATGATGAAAATGATTACCGTCATTCGGTCTTTCGATCCTTTAGAGTCTTTGCAATCTCCTTGGAGCGCGGACCTAAGTACTCCCGGCAACGAGCCAGGATCGACCTATTCTGCGAACAGTATCTAGCCGCCTGGGCGATCAGATTTTGCTGTTCCGGAGTGGGGCTAGTTCCGGATTTGGGTAGTAACACGGCGTAAGCGCGAACATAGAACGGGTTCATGGCGAGGGCCTGGCGAAAAAGCAGAGTCGCGTTACTTTGTTCCCCGCGTCGGAGGGCGATTTCCGCCTGTAGACGGAAGGATTGAAAGGTCTTCCCGTTGAAACGCTCGACTTTCCTCGCCGCCCATTTGGCTCTCCAGAGGTGGCCATGATTTAGCAATTGTAGGGCTCTTCGATGGGCGTACCGACAATCCCAGCTGTGAACGATTCGCCTTTCTATAGCCTCCAGCAGGTTTGTTAACGATTCGGGGCGAGTTATCTTGGGCACAAACATTTCCGCGTGGGAGCGCAGGAAAGGACATACCGTCGCTTCCGTGCCGACGCAGATGAGTGGAGTCAATCGGCCCCAAAATGAAGCGAGTGCCTGGTGGAGGGCTGCAATAAATTTGTCGTCTGCCTGTTTAGCAAAGGTCCCTGAGTCAATCAGGATGGCTCCGATGTGAGGATGTTGTTCTCTAAGAGATTCTCGAAATTGTCTTAACGTACGTACATGCAGCAGATGCCGACTACGCGGAGTTCCTGGTTCAGTGAAGTCGCCTATCGAATCCGACTCATCCCATATAAGGAAACTGTTGCGCGATTTGGCGCGGTGACGAAAAGCACGACTCACTCCGCGAAATAACGAGGCTCGATTGAAGGGGGCCGTGAGTGACGCATCTATCCTAGGATAGCCTAATCTTAGTTCCCGGATGGCCCCCGTATCCCCTCTTGAGCCAAGAATCAGAATTGGACTAAAAGGTTCCAGGGTTTGGCAGAGGAATTCCACCCCAGAGGCATCATCCCGAACCAGGGCGTCGCTAGCGATAAGCATCTCCACACGCCGATGATTTCGTTCCAGAAACTTTATCGCGTCCCATTCATTTTGAAAGGCCACCGTGGGTGTCGAAGAAAATCCCTTCAGAGATCGCTCTATCATGCCCCGGGTTCGCGCTTCAGGTTCGAAAATTAGGAAAGCCATTAGTATTGTTTGAAGAATACGCTGTTCGGTGGGAGGAAAAAACTAAATTAACTGGTGGGGGAACGTTGGGGTTATCGGCCCTCTGTTAAAGCGTTGTGGCATTAGTCGCCGGAGCCCTACTAGCTTGACCCTTTTCTGCAGAACTGCTAATTACCCGCCATGTTAGAACATCTCTTGGCGACGCCTGATCTAGAAAAAGGGGGAGAAGGTTAGAGTTTCTTACTCTACCTTTGGCAAGTACGCTCGATGTTACATTTTTTCATTAAGAAAATAGGGTGGCTGTTACTACTTTCCGGGGCACCCTTAGTGGCCCCCTTCGCGGTGGGAGCGCCCTTTCACTCGGAACCTATTTTTCTTTTGGAACAGACGGGCAACGGGGGCGTGAAGGGGTTTAGTTATATACTACCAGCCGCCCTAAGACATGTATTTACGTTACCCACGCTAACTATCGGCAGCATCGTGTCTATCCAGGTGGTGCCCAATCACGGTCTAGGCGTCCATGTGGCCCCCATTTTTTTTGCGCTGGATGACAACCACAGTCTTTGGAGAATTCAGAAAGGGCTGGCTGCCCCGGTGTATCTCAAAAATATTGAGGTCCATGCCATGACCGTGGATGATCCTCATAATTTGTTAATCGTTGATGAAAAGGGGAGTATTCATCGACTAGACGTAATTACCTTCGATATCAATCTGGTACTTCCGGCGGGCCTATTAACCTCTGGCCGCGCAATAAATCAGTTACCGTCGTCGGTAAAAACTATTGAAAAGATATCGCCGACTCGAGTCGCTATGATCACGGAAATGGGGGAACTTTTTGTGGTCGACCTCTCTTCCAAGAGAGTCCTTGGGGAGCATAGTATGGCCGCCACGGGCTATGAGGCGAATGCCATGATGGCTACCGAAGAAGGGGCTTGGATTTCGATCTATGGTTCCAATCCGGCGGCCCCTCCTTTCACGCTGGCTTGGGTTTCATTCTCGTGGGATGCGGCAAAAAACACATGCGTTTTCGCTCAGAGTTCGGGCCTTCCCTTAAAGAGTCAGTTGAAGATGTTAGATATCGATCGTTCCACAGGATATCTTAGTGGACTGTCGGATAACATAGTTCGGACTTTTTCCGTGAGTAGTGCCTCTAATTACGCTCCCGTTATCTTAAAGGAAGATAGCACTCTATTCGATCCGAGTTTCCTGCACTTGGCCAATTGCGTCTATTTCACTGCTACCGATTTGGACAATATTCACGTGGCTGCCTCTCGTAACGGGCATACTTGGCGTGGAATCAATCTTCATACTCCGAATCTTAGTCCAACCATAAGCCACGTTCCGATTCCGACGGTTCGAATGGGGCCTCATCCCGTACATACGGTGCCCTCGACGGGTTCTCAGTTTACTCTGACCCCCAACCCCATAGTTCCCGCGCGACCGTTGCCCACGTCTACGAATTCATCTCCCTCCTCAATGGCTTCTGCGACTTCAACTAAGGCAAAAGAACCTCCACCTCCTTGGGGAGGAAAGAGAAAGCATGCAAAACCTACCACGGCGCTGGAGTTCCTCGAATTGGCCGCGTATGAATTGGAGACGCTTACCAATGTGGCTTCCGCTAACGGTAAGGTATCTTATGCACAACTAAAGATTCTCACTTTAAATTTTTCATCTAATTGGTGGGGCGAAGCAAGAAAGAAGCCCAATGCCTTCAACGCCTATACTGGTCTGTCGGTAGATGAAAAAGGCTATTTGGTAGTACAGAGCGGGCTGGAACAGACGGAAATTTCGATTCCCGAACTCTGTCGGGATATCGCATTTGAAATGGGTTGTGGCCCGCAAGTAGCGGCCGGTACGGCAAATCCGTGACCAATCGAAGTTTCTCATGATATTTTTCTGATACGACAAGCCCTCATCTCTAACCAGAGGAATCACGGTGATGCGACAGGCTATATTTTCTATTCTAGTAGGGGCCTCGACTGCTCTGGGCGCGGTGCAATTTCTTCCCGAATCCCATCACCAGCAGTTCCAAACCTTTGCTTTTTTTGCCGATGAACAGACGGGATATCTCGTTCGCGAAGGTAATCGGGGGTGGGGATCTCTGGGAACTTCGTTTGCGCTGATGGAGTTTCCCGATTGGCCCGGCTCTCCCCAAGTTATCTTTTACGGAGCGGCTCATACCTCATTCCGGGGAAAGACGAGTATCGTGGATTTTGCGACCGAAACGATGGACGCAAAGTTGGGAATCGCTTTTGAGGGGACGGTTAGCGAGAAATTTAGATTCAGTGCCGGTATCGTCCATTATTCGGGACACGCGCTTGATGGTATTTTGGACCCGTCACTTATTGGACTCAATCTGAGTCTAGACCAATTCATCTTTCGGCTTATTTATGACGATGGCACCCATTGGCGCATGGGGGCGAGCTTTAAACCGGTATTTAATTCCGATCCCGGAACCAACTTACTATCCGGCGACCAGTTTATTGAAGTCTGGCCATTTGGAATCAACGCGAATCCCTTATCTCCCACGCCGTTTGTTGCCGTCTCTGCCGACGAGGGGGGCGTCAACTACAGCAGCGCTAGCTTTCACGTTCAGTTGGGAGCCTATTTTGGAAATCACACCGAGAAGGAGCGAAGAACAGTCGTGCGTTTTGCCATCGGTTATTATAACGGCAGCGACCCTCGAACCAAGTACGCCGCGTTTCTTAATAGTCGCACTCATTTCGTCTATGGCGGAGTGCTCATTACTCTTTAACCATCCGAGAATACTTGGGGGCTAAGTCGCTATTTGGGAACCTTTTCTATCGATGGAACTACAAATCTCTTTCTTTTTTTCGCGATCTCATTGATCGGGATTCCTTCCAAAAGGGACTTCGCTTTTTCAAGAACACTTGCGTGATTTAGCTCGGGATTTTCCGCCCTAACTTTAATCACCAAATCGGACAGTAATAGATCGTGCACGCTCGACTCCCAAATGGAGCCGGGGGCGAAGGTTTTCAGCATTCCGTAGTCGGCATCAAAGAAATCATATTCGGTATAACGCGTTTTATTCTCAGATATTTTTTCCAGAAGGATGATCCCATCACTCAATTTAATTTTTGTCTTCTCTTTCAGCTTGTATCTAACGAGGACTCGGTTGGATTGACTCCTGTCGAAGAGGTAATACATCTCGTAGTGCACATTCGGAATGAAGAACACCGGTATGTGTTGTTCGAACCCGATTACCCAGAGGTTTTTGTCCTGGGAGCGAACCTCAACATGTTTTAGACCAGGGAATAGTTTGGGGTAGCTCGCGAAATCTGAAATCGCCGTGTCTATTCGGGGGATCGCCGAATTGACGATCATGTGTTGCTCCACTCCTACGTAAAACTCGTTCTTCGGCGTCTCAAGGCAGTTTGCTTGGATGATAGGACTCTCGCCGGGCAAGTCTGGTGGAGGACGCGGTAGCCCATGGCGGACGAGTTCTACAAGGGCGTCGGTATAGACGCTTTGGGGGCCCTTCATTTCCACGTCCCAAGGGTAATTCTTCGCCTCGGCCCAAATTAGGCTGCAGGCTAGGCTAACGACGAGGGTGATGATCGATTTCATAAGGGAACAGAAAAACTAAACGTTGCATTTGGCGACCATGGCGCCCCTTGTCCATGCTGAAGCCGGAAACGAAGATAGTCTGCGATTCCGCTGAGAAGATCAAACCAAAAATGCATGGCGATGGCTTGCTCCAGATTTCCTTGGTAGCGAGTGGTCAGATATCCAAAATACAGCCCCCCAAAGAAGGAGGCGACTCGATCCGTCGAGGGGTGGATGGACGCAAAAAGCAGGCTTTGCGAGATCATCGCGACTACTAGCGACCCCGTATATAGATGGGCTTCTCGTTGAATCATTCCGCGGAAAAGCACCTCTTCGCCAAATGCCGATCCGGCCGGGATGAGGCCTATCGAATTGAATGCGTACAGCATGTTCTCCCCCGTTCTTGGACGATAAGTAGAGGATTGGGGGACGGGAGTGGTGTGATAATCGTAGGCAAAGTAGCCCAGTCCGACCATCAAAGGCAGAAAAACCCAAGGGTCACTTAAGTTATCCCATCGAAAGGGAGCGGCGAGGACATCTTTCCAGGTACCTTTGTAGAGCGGTTGAGGATTGTTTCGCTCGCGATCCGAATCGGCGATCGAAAGACAGGCCTGTTGGTAGTGGTAGAAAGTATCGAAAAAATGAAGCTTAAGGCCTATCTCCTGCATTGCCTGACCGGCGAGGGGATTGTAGAGAGTGCCTCTTTGGGGAATGATGACCGAGTTATCGATCGTAAAATTCCCTTCGCGGGCGCCAAACGTACCGCCGACGAAAAGGCCTATCTCGATGCCGGCTTCGAGCATCCCGGTTCCCGGATGTCCTTCGAACGTAGCACCAAGTCCAGGAATGAGCAGGTTTCCCCAACCGACCGCGGCGGGTGATAACGAATCGGCCACGGCCTTCGGAGCCTGAAGTATACCGGTCAGAATGACTACCCATGTGAGGAGTTTCATTGTCATACTCCCGAGAAATAGGCTCGAAGGGAGAGACCGGTGGACCAGTTCACCGCGTTGTCATCTTCGAAGTCTCCCACGCCAAAATTGCTGAAGTTTCGATTGATCTCAGCCCACGCGGTCAGTTGAAGCCGACTTGTAATCGGAATGGCGACATTCGGCCGAAAGACAATCTGAAAATCCTCCCGGCGCTTATTCATTCCTATGCCATTAACGGCATAAGAAGACGTAAGAACATCTTCGCGGAGAATCAGCATCGTTAGGCAAGAGAGGACTCCCCACCTTCGGTTCCAATCGGCTGAAAATCGAACTCCTAGGTCGTTGTGGGAAAAGTTTAGGGTACCGTTCGGCACCAGTCTTTCTCTGCCGGTTTTGTTGTGTTCGAGATAGAACATCGCTCGAAGGTACAGATCGTCAATGGAAAAGTCCCATCGATAGTCAAAACGGATATGGAAACCCTGCCGGTCGGCGAGACTGTCTTGAAAGAAATGATCTTCGTAGAATGCGGCTTGAAGCGAGTGGCTGGAGGTTTCGGCTTTGAACATGCCCGAGACCGCAAATCCCAGCAGGCCAAAATAGGAGGTATTTTGCCACCCCATGTACGTGCCAAAGGGGCGAAAGGCCATGGTTTGGGCGGTTCCCACAGGAATTCGATAGACGAGGTCGAAATCATGTTGGCTGAAGGAGGAAACTTCATCCTCGGGAAATCCCTCATAGGAGCCGGCGTAATCGATTCCTATTCTTCCCGATGCGAGTTTGGTCGCGGAGGCGCCTTCTAGGGCGATATTCACGCCGAGATCGGCCTTGGAGGGAGGAGCGCTGTCCGGCAAAAAGCCTGGATTTGATTGCAGCGTGGGTCCTATGGAAAAGCCGATGTGGGATTCGGAGTCTTCTGGGACGTCCTCCCATATTCCCGGATTAAAAATTTGGTAAGGCGAAAGAGGCCGTCTGGGTAATTCAATAGCGTGCGCTAGCGCGGATACCACGCAACAGGCTAGTACTAAGAATCGAAAGGCTAAATCCGTCACAACCAACTCTTCTCGCGAGAAGCCATGCAACACCTGCTACAAGCGAGCGGCATGATCCCGGCGGAGGCTTTTGCAAAGTATTTAGCACACTATCATAACCTTATAGGCCGCTGCTTCCGCAATCCTACCAGGCCTCTTTTTTTTCTGCCGTAAGCGTGTTTTAGCGTGAACGTGCTCTTTTTGAGGTCTTCTTAAAGGGGAGAGGCGGACTTGCGGTATCTACATCCCCACTGACATCGCTCTGGAGTTTTACGATGTCGGCAAAGTGGCACATCTGTCGTCTCTCCAAGTCAAAGATGAGTGACGTGTGTTTTAACATTCGCATGCGGTGAGAGACGATCAATCGAGTGCAACGGTATTTGATTTCATAGATAGCGCGCGCGATTTGAGCTTCCGTAACGGAATCCAAATTGGCCGACGCCTCATCTAGAATCAATATGGTCGGTCGGCGGAGTAGGGCCCGCGCCAAGGAAAGTCTCTGTTTTTCTCCGGCGGACATTCCACTCCCATCCTCTCGGATAGGGTGATTCAATCCGTCCTTGAATCGGTTAAGCGCACTTTGCAAACTAGCCAGGGTAATGGCGTCTTTGTATTCTTCCGGCGTATAGATTCGTGCTTGACCGTAGTCGAGATTTTCCTTGATGGTTCCCGATATGAGAAAGGGTTCGGTGCCCACGTAACCAACGGCATCTCCATATTTGGCAAAATATTCCGAGGGCGTCATTCCGTTGATGTGGACTTTTCCCGAATTAGGCTCAAGGATGCCTAAGATCAATCCCAAAATCGTCGATTTTCCCGTTCCGCTAGATCCGATAATTCCAAATTGTTCACCCGCCGGAATGTTTAAAGACAGGCCCCCAATGGTGTCCGACCCTTTGTGATAAGCAAATCTCACGTCACTCAATTCAATCTTCGGGGCGCTGTGCAGACGACGAGGTTTGGGCGCCGATCTTCTTAAGCGGTGTGCCTCATTCTCGTCTCTTCGGGCCCTCCTCGGGGAATGAAAAATTCTTATGTACTTGATAGGGAACACTGCCTTGTGGCGGTCTTCATCGGGACGGGATCGGCAGTAGAGAAGGGTCTCTCTTAGATGGGGCCAGCTTTGGCTGACTTGCCCTAGCGAAATAGCTGCCTGACCCATGACCTGAACGAAACGGGCTAATAGATACAACATGGAAAGGAACGTCATCCCTGAGGAATGGGTGGTAAAGGTTTGAAAGTAGATCAAAGCGCCGAGGAGGAAAATTCCTAAGACTGGCGGAATCGTTGCCCCAAAAGTACTCGCTATGCCGGCTCGAATTACGTGTGACGTGGATTCGACATTGAGTCCGGTAAGCTCTCCAGACTCTTTGGTCTCAGTTTTCAAAATTCTAATTAAAATGAGATTTCGAGTCACTCGTTGAATCCCATGCAGCAACCCTTTTGAAGGGGATAGCTGCTTTTCGGAAATCGTGCGTATCTTTTTGTTAACTAAAAGTACCGAACCGCAAATGATAGCAATTCCGATTAGAGCCACGGAAGCATCCGCGAAGTCGGTGACAAACATGCAGACTAGTAAGCCCAGTGCCACCATAGTGCTCGAAAGTAGTCCCACTCCGGTGCCGACCGCGCTGGAGGCTTTTGGGAAAAGTTCCATGAATAAAAAATTGGCGTTGGTCGCCGACGTGAATTTTTTTCTTGAGTCCACCAACATTTCAAAGAGGGCTAGTTGTCTCAATCTGGCCTCTAGAAGCTTTTCCGCCACCAGCGCGCTCGCCCCCACAAAAATAAGACACGCTCCGCGAAAAATACCAACGCAACAGAACAGGGCGCCCACTTGAAGAGGTGAGAGGTTGGGAATCAAAAAAGAAGAGCTAAGGAAAGTAGATGGGATTAATTTTAACGAGACTAATAGAAACTGAATTGCGGCGGCAAAACCATACTCGGCGATCACCAGCAGCAGTGCTGAAACCAGACTCAGTCCAAACCAAAGAGTCGCTCGCTTTCCTAAGACTTTTAGGAACTCATCGGTCTTTTTTCGATAGCTTGAAAAGTGCATGAAAGTCCGCGCAAAGGGGATAAAGCGTCTTCGGATAGTTAGCAAAGAAAGTTTACGTGATTAGCGGTGTTTACTCTGTCAGGCGGGCGGCACCTTTAATGGAACTCCATGAGGCCTTTCCCAGCCGATTTTTGCGGTAGTAGTGTTGGATTAAGAAGAGGTAATTCCCACTATGTCGAATTCGTCACAATTGCGGATCTTCTCACGGGTCGGTAACGGCGCGTGATGCGCGCGACGCGTTTAGCCGCTTTAGCTTACGAAAAGACCGATTCGGCTAGTGCCCGATGGGAAAGACACAGCCTTCGTTATTGTTCCCATCTCGAGCACATAGTTGATAAATGGAAAGCAAGAGCTGTTGACCCGGTGGTGTGTAAGCGACCACGGTACCGGTCATTGTGTAACGTCCGCTAGTATCTTTTTCAGAAACCGGGCCCCAATACTTCTTAAAGGTTCTTTGATTTGAGACCTCTTGCGCCAGGTTGACTCCTATGTAGTTGATGCCTCTGACATCCGTGGCCGCGAGTTTCACCTGAAAATCGATATGAACCTCCCAGCAAACACTTTGAATGCCGGTGTCGGGACACGCCTCGTGCCATTGAATAAGCGGCTCATTATAAGTCAGCTTGGCGGAGCTCTTGTCGACCGCGGGCGGGAGACAGTCTATTCCCGAGGGGCAGGTGGGAAACGCACAAGTGGCAGTTGGTAAGCCCGGGCTAGTTCCCGAGTTGAAATTACATATTCCGCCGTTCGCAAGACTGGTCCCGAGCAAAATTACGAATCCAAGATACGATTTCCAATGCATGAATGCCCCCAATTTTTTCCCACCCACACCACTTTCCCCATTTTTCTTTTAATGGGCAATAGATACTTTTTGGTTTGCACCAGGGTTGCCACAAAAGTGTCAGCCTAATGTGTCGTGTTATTTTTTTGCTGCCGTCGAGGGGGCCACTGCTTAACGCATCGCAAACCTGGCAAGTTAAGAAAACGTCGTTTTTGAGTGGGGATCGGGGCGAGTCTATCTACCTATATTATTTATCATTTCTACTCGCGGCTTGACCTGGTCGATGCGTTACCGCTATACCCTTAAAACATTATGAAGGTCGAGCTGTTGCCCCTAGGAGTCATTCCCGCGAGAGCGGGCTCGACCCGATTCCCCCTTAAAATTTTGGCGAGTGTAGCAGGGAAGCCTCTGGTCCAGCACGTCTGGGAGGCCGCCAAGCGTTGTTCCACTTTGGGTGATGTGATCATAGCAACCGATAGTGAAAAGATAGCCGAAGTAGTCAGAGGCTTTGGCGCCACCTGTGTGATGACCTCATCGGAGTGCCAGAGCGGCAGTGATCGAGTGGCCGTCGTGGCACGCAGCCACGCGTCCCCAATAGTGGTGAATTTGCAAGGTGACGAGCCGCTGGTCTGTCCTCGGTCCGTTGATTTGCTGGTTCAAGCGTTGGAGGCCGATCCTGAACTGGGAATGGCTACCCTTGCGGTGCGCAAACAGGGCGTTCAAGAGCTTAATGATCCTAATGTCGTTAAGGTCGTTTTTACCCATACTGGTCGAGCCCTCTATTTTTCGCGACAACCACTAGCCGGAAGTAGAGAAGCAAGTTTTTTCAAGCATATCGGAATTTACGCGTATCGGCGCGACACACTCCTCCAGCTATGTGGCTGGGAGCCGTCTGCTTTGGAGTGTACAGAAAAGCTTGAACAGCTAAGAGCCTTGGAACATGACATATCGATCAAAGTCATAGTGGTCGAGGCCGACACTATCGCGGTAGACGTTCCTGCCGATATTGCGCGCGTCGAACAACATTTGAACGCAAGAAATAATTCATCGAGCTTTTCTCAAGACAGGGCCAAGAGGTAGAATAGCGGAAACTTATGGTTGCCGAGGATGCGAACGAATGAAGACTAGGTACATTTTTGTGACGGGAGGGGTACTCTCCTCATTGGGAAAAGGTTTGTCAGCCGCTTCGATCGGGGCTCTGATGGAGAACCGCGGCCTGAACATCACCCTGATGAAGATGGATCCTTACTTAAATGTAGATCCCGGAACGATGAATCCGTTTCAGCACGGAGAGGTCTTCGTCACCGAAGATGGCGCTGAAACCGACCTTGATCTTGGGCATTACGAAAGATTTACCAACGTCAATTTGAAGCGCGAGAACAGCGTCACGGCTGGGCAGATCTATGAAGCGGTGATCGCTAAAGAGCGGCGCGGAGAATATTTGGGCGGAACCGTCCAGGTTATTCCCCACATCACCGATGAAATTAAAGAACGCATCCACCGAGTTTCCAAAGGCAAAGACCTGGTTATTGTCGAGATAGGGGGAACCGTCGGGGATATCGAATCTCTGCCGTTTCTTGAGGCCATCCGGCAGTTTCGCACCGATGCCGGTGAAGAAAACGTCGTCTTCATCCACCTAACCCTAGTGCCGTTTCTTGGAATTAGTGGGGAACTCAAGACGAAGCCGACCCAGCACAGTGTCCAGAAACTTCGGGAAATCGGAATTCAACCGGATTTTTTACTTTGTCGCACAGACCGAATCCTTCCTGCCGACATTCGTTCGAAAATTGCCCTATTCTGTAATATCAAAGCGGAGAATGTCATTACCGCCAAAGATGTTTCCAACATCTATGAAGTGCCTCTTGTCTTTTATGAACAGGGGCTTGATGAAAAGATTTGTAAACGTTTGGGAATGAAGACTAAGGCCAAAGGTCTGGAAAAATGGGCGCGAATTGTGGATTCGATTTCGTCTCCCAAGGTAGGGCCTATCGAAATCGGTGTCGTGGGTAAGTATGTCGACCTCACGGAATCTTACAAGAGCGTTATCGAAGCCTTAATGCATGGTGGGATCGCCAACCAGTGCAAAGTGAGTGTTCGGTTTATTGATTCAGAAAAACTGGAAAAAAATAACGTCGATGACGAGCTAGCCAGCGTCCAAGGAATTTTGGTTCCCGGTGGTTTTGGAAATCGAGGGGTTGAGGGTAAAATAAAGGCCATCCAATATGCCAGGAAGAATCAGATTCCTTATTTTGGAATCTGTATCGGCCTACAGCTCGCCATCATCGAGTTTGCCCGGCATGTGTGCGGGCTTGCCAAAGCGACCAGCCGAGAATTTTCCAATACGGGAGAGTTCGTGATCGATCTCATGGAAGATCAAAGGCGTGTGGTTAAAGTGGGCGGCAGCATGCGACTCGGATCGTATCTCTGTAAGCTAAGTCCTAATTCCTTAGTGGCTCAGACTTACAAAAAGAGCGAGATCGTAGAACGTCACCGTCATCGGTACGAAGTCAATAATCACTACCGACAGGTTCTAGCGAGTCACGGCCTTATTTTTTCGGGGGTCAATCCGGAACTAAATTTAGTCGAGATGATAGAGCTAGCTAAGCATCCTTGGTTTCTCGGTTGCCAATTTCATCCAGAATTCAAATCCAAGCCGTTCCTGCCACACCCACTCTTCGTGGGATTTGTTAAGGCATCCCTAGCGTGCAGTTTGCCGCGAGGAAGGAAGCCCGGCAAAGTGACGGTGAAAAACCCGCGCGCGAGTCTTAAGATAAAATCGAGAAATCCCAGAGAAGCGCGAATCTAAAACGTATCAGCTTACTTTTAGAACTCGCGGATTCCTAAAGGTTGGGGGTTCTAAAAGTAAGCTGATACCTTTTCGTTTAGTTTGGGAGACGATAGAGGTTATACAGACTACGGAGAGTCGTATCTGGGACCTCGGCGACTATGATGTGTTTTTGTCTCTCGTGGAATCGGTAGAAACCGGAGGCGCATGGGGTCTGTTTCATTAGCTCGAGAAGCAGCGCTCTTTGGCCGTTGAAGGCAAGTCGTTCTGCCTTAAAGACCATGAGTTGCCGGTCTTTCTGAATTCGGCTCGACTCCTCCTCCCATGTGACCCACTCGAGTGAGGGAAAATTTACGAATTTTCCTAGGGCGTCATGGGCTTTTCTTTGCTCCAAGAGGGACATGGCACTCTTCTCAAAATCTAGATCCGCTGCATGAACTAACTCGTGGTACAGATGCACGGCGAGAAGGCCGAGTTCGGAAGAACGAAGTTCTATCTTGGATTCCTCTTTTCCAGCCTCAAATAGCCCCGCAGGCTCGGGTACGGGCGAGGAGGTTGCCTTCGAGGTAAGTAGTTCTATCTTCAGCTTGCCCGACTTGAGCTTATCCTGTCCGGCGCGGGCGATGCCCTGACTTATCTCTAAATGTTCTAGAAGGGCAAAGGCGGCATCGAGATTTTCGGTGCCTTTTATCGGCGCATTTAATGAGAGGTTCTCTGAACCTAGATCGATTTCGCATTTGGGGGAGGGGACTGCAAAGGATGGTAAGGCTAGGCTTAAAGCAACGAGAATAAGTGGTCCTAGTCGTTTCATGGGTGCCGGATAATACCATGGCCCAGGCAGTGGATCAATGACCCGAACGGTAGTCGCAATGAAGCCGGCTACTTAGCGGGAAGCGTTTTCTCATAGGCTTTCATCCGCTTCACCGATTCGGCGTTATTTGTGAGATTACAATAGACACAATAACCGTCCCTCGACGACTCGGTCGCACTAATATATTTGTCATTAGCGACCTTATAGGAATGGACGTCGCCTTGGTAGATGTCCCACAGGATTGCCATCGCCCGATTTTTTTCGGCGAGATCCGCCACATCGATGGCTTTCCAGTCCACCTCTACGCCAAATTCATGTCCAGGAAGAAGGTAGCTATTCTTTCCCTTATATTTCAAGTAAGAGGCTTCACCGGTGGGTGTGGTGTACTTGAGGCCAAGGACAGCGGCCAAGTTCTCGGGAACCGGGAACGCGAGAAAACTCGGCGCATCTCCGCCCAACGATTCTAGATAGTTTTTGACCACTTCGGTCTTGGGATCTGTTCCCGGCGTGTGGTGACCTCCCGTCGAATTCGGAATGGAGGAAGGGGCCGCGAGCTTCGTCGACTCAATCTCTTTCATGTAGGGAGTGCCGGGGTCGGTCTTTCTGAGAAACGCATTGACTTTAAGTTTCATTTCTTTTGATACGTTAGGATCCCATTCGCCGCCATTTTGTTTTGTGCTAGCAAACCAAAGCTCACGGTTGTGATTGATGAGGAAAGGGTCCTTGCCCCGAAGTACTCCATGGGGATCGGTTGCAGTGGCCCTAGCTTCTAACTCGCCATCGTCGCGCAAGCCGACTCTATCTTTTGGAATGATCGTACCTGCCGAAGTGCGGTAGTACTTATTATTAGCAAACGGCCCCCTTCCAGATTCGTTATCTAGCTCTAACTTAACGAGAGCTTCTGTCGCAGCCTTTCCCAAGGCCTCAAAGTACTCCCAGGGAGGCTCCGCATCGTCCGGGCCCACCGGTTCGCCACAGGTAAAACAGATGGGACGTTCCATTCGTTGCTGCTTAATTCTTGCTACCGCCTTATCATAGGCACCAAGATTTGCTTCCTTAACCAACTCGATTGCGTTGGCGAGGTCCGCCAATCGGGGGTCCTCTTTTTCTTTAGTTATTAGTTTTTTGGCAAGGGCATCGAGAAATTGTTCACGCAGTTTTTTGCGGATTAATGTGTACTCGACTGAGATTTCTTCTCTTTCCTTCGGATTTAGCTTTTCCAGTTCATTGAGCGTTTCTCCCTTCTTTAAGAAGGTCGCATTCTTTTCTTTGTCAGTGAAGTCTTCTCCTCCGGTTATTATAACTTTCAGTTTCTCGTGTAGCCCCCCCTTATCGAGACCTCTCAAAAGGTCCTGGATGGATAGCGCCACGAATCCGTCAATTTGATTCTCGGAGTTTTTTCGCATCACTTCTAGTTGAGTGCGAGCTGGGGCAAGGCGTGAATCGTCGATGGGGTGGCGAGTAGGTTCCTGGTCCCCACTCGGCCTGACGGACGAGGCCCCTGGGTTTTCCTCAGCATTCGGCCTCGTGTGATCGACTTCGGCTCGAAGCGAGGCAGAGCTCAAAAGCAAAGCCATCCCCAAACTAAATTGCCATCCATGAAGCTTCATTCTATCTACCCCCGAAAATAATCTCTCGTTGCTAGTGCAACCAAAGCGCCAACCTGTGGGCGCTACGTATTCACGGAAGGAACTAGGAGTTGGGGTGTTTTAGCTTGAGCTTTCGCAGGTGCCCCTATTCGGCAAAGTGTAAAAAGTTTAGACAAACCGAAAGGAAAAATGCCACCAGATGGCGTTAGTATTCTCACTGATGAATGAAAGAGCCGATCTGGTAGGTGATCACTTTCAGAACACTGCCTCCTTTCCAGGGGAAATCGCGAAGTCGTTGGATCTTTGAAGAAATAAATCATGGTGAGCGTTTAGCTGACTTAGGTTCATACACGGCAAGATATTCGAAGTTTTGGCGATCGTTGGGGGCAAGGAAATTAGCCCTCGAATTGATTGCGTCTTTCTCGGGTGTGACAAAATGGTAGTCACCACTTAGCTCGATAAGTCTTGCGGCATACCGTTTGCAATTTCTTGCGGCAACGCCGACCGACAACCCTTGGAGAGTTTGATGAAAAATTTCTCGCGCACCTTATCTCATTTTAGTTTTAAGCTTGTGTTTGCTCTGCTCTGTTTTTCTTTGTCTGGTTGCGTCGTTACCATTCAAGAAGAATCGGGATCCCCTGGAACTCCCACTAGCTTACCCTATCTGGTGGAATTGAAGGGGCCAGCCAATCTAAGTCTGCCGGCGGGCAATTGTCAGCAGCTTCAAGTCGCGTTCGAAGATTCGCAGAACAATCCTCAGACGCTCGGCACGGACACCATGGTTGTCCTTTCCGCTGCCAATCTGATGACGGGTGGGACCCAAACCCCAGACCCATCGCAAGGCGTTCAGTTTTTTTCGGACGCCAACTGCAGTGAGGAAATTTCACAATTTGATGTACCCGCGGGCGACAGTTCGGCGACGGTGTTTTTTAGCGGAAGCACTTTAGGATATGTGGGGCTATTGGCGTCAGTCACCGGAACTCTAGACGAGTATTACATGGTCTCTATTACGGCCGCCGCTCCCGTGACACCGGTGAGCCCTACTCCCGGTCCAGTGCCGTCTAATTCGTGCGTGGCAAACGGAACTTTGGATCCTTCGGGAACTATGATCATGAATATTACGATAGCGATCAACGAAGGTTCAGGACCCTACACCCTGAATATCGGAGGTTTCTCGGCAGAAACAGACAATAACACGTTTTTTTATGCCGGCTTCATTCCCGTCCAACAATTGACTTCGAATCCTATCACTTTTGTTGATACCTCCAACGGAGCGACTGGCGTCTGTGCTCTCACCACTATCAGTAACCCCGTCGGCATAACCTGCCCATTCGGTGTGAATAGTGCGGGAAACGGGTGTGCTCCATTGCCCACACCGACGTGTCCTCCTGGTTATACCGCGGCCCAAGGCATATGCATGTTTGGTGGCCCCGGACCATGCCCAGCGGGTTACACGTACGCTCCTGGAATCGGATGTATGTTTGCCACTGGCAACAACTGCGCGCCTGGTTACGGGTACGTTCCTGGAATCGGATGTGCACTTTGTAATTCTGGCTACACGTTACCCGGACAAAACTGCGGGTCTAATAACGGTCAGCCGCAACTCAATTGTAATTTGGCCATCGTCGGACCCTCGTCCGTGACCGCCGGTCAACCTGTTTTGTTCCAACTGGTAGATTCGCAGGCGCAGTCTCTCAATATTACTCAAGTGAGTACTGACGAAGCGGTTTCCGGACAGCTTCCTTCGTCCGTCCCGAACGGCGGCATCGTTACCATTAATTGGGATACCGTGGGAGTCCATTCAGTAACGATCACGGCTCAGACCAGCAGTGGCGCTCAGTGCACCACCAATCCCGTCATGGTGACCATACTTCACCAATAGTATTTTTCTTAAATAGAAAGAAAAAAAGCCCCGACCTTTCGGCCGGGGCTTTTTAATTTGTCGCTGTCGCGTTATCCGCGAGTGGCGTGATCGATCTTTTCTTTGAACTTCTCAAACGGTTGCGCCCCTTGCAGCAGGACTCCGTTGATTAGAAAAGACGGTGTGGCTTGGATGCCAGCTTTTTCCGCCTCTTTTTTGCTCTTCTCGATCGCATCCTGGTATTTCTTCTTGCTGAAGCAATCGCTGTATTTGGCCATATCTAGGCCGATTGACTTTGCATGTTCTTCCAGATCTTTGTCTTCCAGTTTTGCCTGGTTCTTGAACATGACGTCGTGAAGCTCCCAGAATTTCCCTTGCTCGTTTGCGCAGTGACCTGCCAGAGCGGCTGGGTTAGCTCTAGGATGAGCCGGTAAGGGCATATCCATGAACACAATGCGCACCTTGTCCGGGCCGTATTCCTTTTTAATGCGATCGACGATGGGAATGGCTCGAGAGCAGAAAGGGCATTGAAAATCGGAGAACTCAACGATGGTAACTGGAGCCTTGGCATTTCCCCAGCTAGGATAACCATCGGTGCTTACGATAACCTTTGGTGAGACCGGTTCGGTGATCTTGAGTTTTACGTTCGCTCCCGCTTTGAGCTTGGTCAAATAGGTCTGTCGTTTGTCGAATTGCTTTCGATACTTCAAGTACTCACGGACGTCGTCTTTACGAATTCTGGGATCACTTAAGGTTAATCCTTTTGAAGTCAGAAATTCTTCGATGTCCTTGTCGGCTACGGTATCGGGTCCGCCGACCTCTTTTTGAACTAGCTGATCGACGGGGAGATTCTGTTTCTTGCTCTCCGCTTCAAGTAGTCGTTGTTCGACGACTTCGTTGATGGCCTGTTCTTTGGTTCGATAAAGTTCGTCTTCTAACTCAAAAATACGGGGTTTAACCTGTCGGAACGCTTCCGAAGCGCGAATCGATTTTCCGTTGTATTCGGCGACTACTGGGTCGTCTCCGCCAGGCCGGACGCCCGAGATTACAATGGTGCCTAAAATTCCAAGCGCTAGGCCGGCTACGGCGCAGATGGCGTAGATGGCGATATTGGAATTACCTCCCCCGGTCGGGGTGGAACTCGTTCCGCTAGTTTCGTTCATGTTGGGTCTCCTTGTGAGTCCTCTCGAGAATGGAGTCATCCAGACCGAGCAGACCTCATAAAACAGGACCCAGCGTAGCCAGTTTTATGGGGATTTGAAACCTTTTTTCACGTGGTCGGTCAAGATTTGGGCAGCGATTTCCCAATCTTGCCGAAATCCTTCCTCCCAAAGCGAGGTTAATTTTTCATTAGCGACCCCACAGGCATGAATTCCTACAAACGGATCGGACTGATTCTGCGCGTAGATGGCAACGCCATTGGATGAGATGCCACCATGCAGCGCCATACCAAACGACGCCACTTTCCTCTCTCCGACGTAAATTCCAAAGGGGCGGTCCCTTAGTTCGGCGGCAATCCCCATAGAGGTAAGTCCTCTTTGCACGGAGCTTCGTAAGTCATTCATGAAGCTAAATACGGCCCGTCGCTCGTACCCCAAGCGGCGCACTTGGATTAACGGATAGATCACAATTTGCCCCGGTCCGTGATAGGTCCACTTTCCGCCTCGGCTCGCCGCGCGAATCGCCAATCCTCTCTGTTCGACCTCATCGTCCGACCACAAAAGGTCCTCTCGGTTAGCAAATCGGCCGTGGGTAAAAGTAGGTTTGGGCTCAGAGACTAGCAGATAGGCCCGTTCAGGGTTTTGTCGGATCGAGTCGACGCATTGGGACTGAAGCTGGTCCAGCTCGGCAAAATCGATATCTCGACGGGTCAAAATTTCCCAAGGGTCCGACGCCATGGCACCAGACTAGTCGGACCGTGAGCCGGGATCAATAGCGCTGAGAAGGGTTAAGGTTAGCTACGTCAGGGAGCAGAAGTGACCGAAATTCGAGTAGGTATGAGTAAAGAACGGCTATCTGGAGGACTGCCAAGCCACCGTAGAAAAATCCAATCATCGTGGAAACCAGGACGGTTCGATGAATCTCACCAAAGCTTGCGGAGATAACCAGAAGGCATCCGATCCAAAAAGCCTGGAGCGCCGAACTCCATTTACCTAAGCGAGAGGGAGAGGCTCCAAGTTTTGGGTTCCGATTACCCGATAAAACCAGATATCCCAACGTCTGCAAGAGACCGATCGTGATGGAGAGTCCTAGATACCAAGCGGGGCATAGTTCGAGATACATAAGAAGCGTAAAAAGTGTGGCGGCAAAGAGTTTGTCCACCAAGGGGTCGAGCATCGAGCCAAGGGCGGAAACGGCATTCCATCGCCGGGCCAAATATCCATCTATTAGATCGGTCAGTGCGGCGACCGCAAATATCCCAGTCGCAACCATCCGATGGGACTGCAGAAAGAGGTGAATGATTACCGGACACAGAAGAACCCGAGAGACCGTGAGCAGGGTAGGAATTCTTTGGCGCCAGTTCATTAGTCCTGAGCAGAATAGGTGTACTCGACTCGATCGCGCTCCTTAAATCCGCCCCCGGAATACACAATAGCCACTGCGCCGTCTGCCCCAAAGTAGTCCACTACTTTGAGCAGGCCTTTACAGCGACCAGGAGCCATCCCCAGAAGTGCGTGAGTCTCGGGGTCGTAGATCGCCTGGCTATCTTCGAAAACTTTTAGAATCTGCCCGCGCGTCAGGCCGGTCTGTTCCCCCGCATTGATATAGTAGCGACGCAAGTCTACTTTTGCAATTCTCCCGCTCCAAGCGAGCTTATGGGCAAAGATGGGGAGCTCAGGATTGATCTTATCAATCGCCCGGCCCAGAGCCCCTCTTCCATGTTCCGCGTCATAACTAGAGAGCGTCCGGTCATTTAGAAAGTCGGTGTGCTCCTCAGTGACTTCGGCGGTGGCAAGTTTAGAGAAGATCTCTCTTCCGGTCGCTGCATCGATGATCTGAACGCGGGCGGTTGCTTCCACCGTGAATTCGCGCATTCGAAATAATCCGGATTCGTCTCCCGTTTGCCTCACTTTGACGCTCTCAATGGTTCCTAGCAGAACCCCCGCGATGTTACGGTCTCGGGCCTTTTCAAGAATGAAGGGCAAGTCGTATTCTCCCACCTCATTGATAAAATTTTCATTTCCCTCGACTTCAGTTTGGGGGACGATCACCAGGTCGGTTTGGTCTTGAAACGCGGCGGTCACTTTGTCGGTGGCGTAAAACTTCAGGTCGTCTCCTCCCGTTCTGCTTTTGCTCACAAATCGAAGGGCCAGAATTTTTTTCTTGGGAATGGGCATCCCATCGACCGGTGGCGGGGCAACTTTCACCACCATCTCGTCGTCGGTGGTCGTGATGAAATTGGCGCAGCCAGCCAAAAGACTGCAGAGACAGAGTAGGGCCAACGCTTTCACGTGAGCCTCCTTTGGGGGGTGATTGGGATTGAAGAATGACGTCTACTCAGAGTATCTCATAACGAGGGACTTCGAATCAACGCGCACCGGCTTTAAGTGAAAACCGGCGAAGTTTTCCTGGGCAAGGCGCTGCGCCAATTCTTGGGCGGACAGCGGCGAAAGGATCTGAAAACCAGCCACTTTGGGCTCGCTCCGGTTAAGGACGGATTGGACGACGAAATCCAGTTTTCCCAAAGAGGACTCGATTACCTTAAAAGTTCGATAGGAATCGACTTGTTCGACCGTCAAATCATAAGCGGAACTCGCCAAGGTTCCCGAGGAGATCGTTTCCTCAAATTCCGAATGAAATTGTTCCAGCGACGACTTTAGGGCGGCTCGAATTTTGGCTTTATCAGCTAGGTCGCTTGGATTAAGTGAGATCTCGTCACTTCTTGCAATCAGTCTTCTGCCTTGCGTTAGGTTATAGAAATACAGATCCATGCGCATCCCATTGCAACCTTTGCACGGCTGAAAGAATACCCAAAGACAGCTATTACCACCGCTCTGTTCGCGTAGCGTGCGAATATCGCTGTCGTTCATCGGCGGCTGGCGCTGTCCGACTCTAGAGAGATCGGTGACCGTCACCTTCATATTATATTTCTGCATCCCTGCATTGACTTCACTTAGGAGAGTTTGCGCGAGCAGGCTGTCTTTAGACCTCTGAGCCGTATCCCCCACGGCGTAGGGAAGATTAGGAACAGTGGAACTCAAGACGAGAAATGGCGTTAGGGCGTTGCTACGACTCCGGGCATCCAGAGTGCGAACCCAACGTTTCAATCCGTCAGAGTCTAAACGACCCGTCAGCTGAATCTGTGCTCGATCGGGGGTTCGGCCCACTTTGTAGTCTAGAATGTAACGCTCCGAGAAGTCGCGATTTACTGTCTTCTCGATCGAGGCGAAACGCGGTCCCAAATAGTTTTGCAGCCATTCGGTGACGGCCTTTAACTTCAACTGCGCAATAAGCCCCGTCTGCGCATCAGGATTTCCCCCCGGATCGGGGGCGGCCTGATTGAAGGCAACTCCTTCACTGCGTCCTACCGCCGTGACAAATAGCATCATCAACCAAACCACTCTTAAATTAACGGAAGTCGACACGTACTTTCTCCTCTTCCCAAAGCGCCTGGATATAGTTTACCGTCTCTCGTTTCAAAGGGACTACATGTTTCATTCGAAGTACGGTGGTGGCTTTGCCATCCAAGGTCACATGCACGAAAACCGGCACACCGGCTTTGTCGGCTACACTCTGTAAATAGGAGCCAAAGCTGGATAGTTTTGTCATCTCAATGGGCTTCTGTTCACCGCCGGAGGGAAGATGCAGGTGAATCTCACGCGCCAAGGCTTCATAGGCATAGCGAAGCGGGAGCACGCGAGAATGGCTCTTCTTGGAAAGCATCAACTTATTACCGTTAGCGCTGACTTCTACGGTGGCTCTTACCCATAGGGGCTCTCCGCTTTTCCAGGTAGCCTCGTTTTCCAAAAAAATATCGGAGAAGACAACCGCTTCGATCTGATCGAACTTGTCTCCCAATGTGACAAAGGCCATTCGATCGCCGCGTTTAGTGACAATTTCTCGAAGGGCGATGACATCAGCTCCGACGAACACTTCTTTGGCTGAACCAGCTCTAAAACAATCTCCTATGGTGCCGGTGGTATACAGCGAAAGTTCTTTTTCAAAATCATCTAGCGGATGTCCCGTGACAAAAAATCCGATCGTGTCCTTCTCGTATTTAAGCTCCAGAAGTCGCGGCCACGCTTTTTCCTTGGGGTATTCTACTTTTCGAAGAGAAAAGCTAGAATCTTCCAGACCAAAAATGTCCGCGAAACTATTCTGTTTATCATCACGGATTTTTGCTTGAGCCGTTCCAAGTTCCAAAGCTTCATCGATGGCCTTAAAGAGACTGGCCCGATTGACTCCAAAACCATCCAATGCGCCCGCTTTTACAAAGGCCTCAATGACGCGCTTATTGGTGGTGCGAGTATTGGTTCGAGAACAAAGGTCCCAGAGATCGATGAAAGGCCCTCCCTTTTTTCGGCCTTCCAAAACCGAGTCGATCGCGACCTGTCCTACGCCTTTGATGGCGCCGAGTCCGAATCGAATCTGTTTTTCAGAAAGGACGGTGAAATCAGTATCCGATTCGTTGATGTGCGGAGGAAGCACTTCAATGCCGTGCCTTTTCGCATCGGCGATATACTTAGTGATCTTATCGGTGTTTTCGCGTTCGATAGACAGAAGGGTGGCAAAAAACTCCACCGTGTAATGTGCTTTAAGAAAGGCCGTGTGTACGGTGACCAGCGAGTAGGCGGCGGCGTGGGATTTATTAAACCCGTAGCCTGCGAACTTTTCCATAAGGTCGAAGATTTTCTCCGCCTTTACTTTGTCATAGTTATTCTTAATCGCGCCTTCCACGAAGATGGCCTTATGTTTCGCCATCTCTTCGGCCTTTTTCTTACCCATCGCACGGCGCAATAGATCAGCGCCGCCTGCGGTGTAGCTGGCAAGCTTCATCGAAATTTGCTGTACCTGTTCTTGGTAGACGATGACTCCATAGGTCTCTTCCAGAATGGGTCTTAAATCTTCAAACTCGTACGTGATACTGACTTCGTTGTTTTTGCGCGCAATGAAGTCATCGAGCATGCCGCTACCCATAGGGCCCGGGCGATAGAGGGCATTGATAGCGACAATGTCTCCAAAAACAGAGGGCTTGAGGCGGCGCATGAGGTCTTGCATGCCGGAGCTTTCCATTTGGAATACTCCGAAGGTATCTCCTTTAGCGAGAAGTTCGTACATGAGCTTATCCACCAATGGTACGTGGGATAGTCGGAAATTGGCTTCGGGATGGCGTTGGTTAACCAACTTTTCCGCATGCTCCAAAAACGTGAGCGTCTTTAGCCCCAAGAAATCGAATTTAATCAGGCCGATCTTGTCGGCATTGTTCATGTCGAACTGGATCACCAGTTCGTTGTTCTTCCCTCGGTAGAGCGCGACATGTTCGACCATCGGGCGATTGGAAATGACGATTCCTGCCGCATGAATCGAGGCGTGTCGACAAAGTCCTTCGAGGGATTGGCAGATCTTAATCAGCTCTTCAATCTTAGGATCTTTTTCAGTGAG
>Ga0206963_10083_pt1 | contig 32500 bp, 30 predicted proteins | sample Alteio_BWOrgHeat_28_FD_152958 | JGI IMG/M metagenome (GOLD analysis project Ga0206963, IMG submission 152958) | Enriched cells from forest soil in Barre Woods Harvard Forest LTER site, Petersham, Massachusetts, United States -... | ecosystem: Environmental > Terrestrial > Soil > Temperate forest >... | reverse complement strand
TTTTAAGGTCTTCCACAGCTTCAATGGTTTCGCCTATCTCTAATTGGTAGGTAAGGCTATTAAAATTAAATGCTGATTTTAAGATCCGGTAGATCTGTGTTTTATGTTCGATGGTGCGGCTTTCGGTAACAAAGCTCTCCTCGTCGGGCAAATTGGGGCTGTATTTTACCGGCTTTATGATCACATACTCGTCTTTGAGTACACTGTAGTCCAGGTAGCCTTTGGGCTGGTTTATAAGCTGATCTATTTCTTTTGACGACAGGCGACTGATAAGCTCTTTTTTCTCGGCCCGCAGCCGAAGGGCTGTATGGTGGTAAGATATCCGCTCCAGCGAAAACAAGATAAGTACCCCTGTGAATAATATAATAGCCAATTTGGTAAGGGAATTATATAGGGCTAACTTGAACTGAAATTTCATGCTTTGTTAATTGGTAATTTCGCTGCGCTGTCATTGGTCATTGGGTCATTTTTAAAGGTTTGATATTCGATATTCAGCATTCGGTGTTCGATATTCAAAAATCATTATTCACTCAATCACTCATTCACCAACTCACTCATTAAATTAAATATTGATCCGGTAGCCAATGCTTCTTACTGTTTCAAACCAATCTAACGGGGCAAACTGGGATAGTTTTTTGCGCAAATTCTTCACATGCACATCCACAAAGTTCGAGTCGGAGTTTACCTCCAGTATATCGCCCCAAACATGTTCGGTAAGGTTGGTACGCGATATTACCCGGTTCTTGTTCAAAACAAGGTAGTTAAAGATCTCAAACTCCTTGTTGGTGAGGTTAATACGCTCGCTTTCGTAATATATAGTGCGGTTTTGGATATTTACCTTAAAGCCTTTTATAGCTATTTCGTTGCTTTCAAGTTTATGCTTGCGACGGGTTATGGCATGTATGCGGGCCAGTAGTTCGTTCAGCGAGAATGGCTTTGCCAGGTAATCGTCCGCCCCGTGCTCAAGGCCTTTTATGCGGTCGTCCACTTCGCCGCGGGCAGTTAGTATAATTACGGCGTCGTCACGGTTCTTTATTCCTTTCAGCGTTTGCAGTAGTTCAAAGCCGTCGCCATCGGGCAGGCCCAGGTCAAGCAGGATGAAATCGTAGTTGTTTACAAAAATTTTTTCCTCGGCTGATCGTTTGGTCCTGGCATGTTCAACCGTAAATCCCTCATGGCTCAAAAATTCATTAACTTCCAGCGCTAAACTTTTTTGGTCTTCAACAATCAAAATATTCATAATAATAACAAAAAATAAAACGCCATAGGTGAAATAATTACGTTATATATGCTTATTGAGGCGTAAATTAAAAAAAAGGTTTGTAAAATTACCCAAATCAATTTTGGCGTAATAATGTTAATGAATAAAGTTAATTTTTTAATATGAGATTATCTGTTGAGCGTAAACCCGTGCGCATATATCCCGATCCTAAACGCGTTATTGCCAGGTTTTTTTTTAACGGGAGCGACCGCGCCAAAGAGGTTATACAGCGCGTTATGGGTATAAGTGAAGAAACAGCGTTCAGCATTATATCGCCGCTGTTACAGGAGTATTCCAAACGCCACCGTAACATAACCCGCGTTTTAAACCGGCATTGCAGTAAGCTGAAGCCCTTGTTGGCCGAGCTGAATATCGACTACGATACCCTCACCGTTTATCGCAAGTTGCTGTTAGGCTCGTACTTTACGCATGAGTATTCAATAGAATCGGCCGCATTCTTCAATCCGTCAATAGTGGAAGATCCCGACCGCAGCGAACTGAAAGAAGGCGAAAAGCGCGTGATCATCAGTTTCAGGGCAGTGGGCGAGGGGCATATTTCATCAATAACCTTCCGCCGGGCGTTGATCGACAAGAACAATAACATCACCGTGTTACCAGCCGGCAGTTATATTGATGAGGCTGAAATTGTACGTAACGCCGTGTATAACAAAAAACTGTTTTTTGATAAGGCGGTTGTTACCCAGATAAATATTGATGTACTTAAAGAGATAGAAGGCAAGCTCGACCACCATTTTGAATATGCTAACCTGCGCAGCGCGATAATTGATTCGCAGAAATTGCAGGAGGACGACATGCAGAAGCTGGAATACGACAAAATACTGTGGCTAGCCGATTCGTACTATGAGATCGTTTTCTCGCTGGACACTGATATATCCGACCGGGTAATATTCCCTATATCAGAATATGAACGCAAGGGTATTGAGGACGCCCGCTTTGTTGAATTTAAAAATGATGATGGAAGCACAACCTATTATGCCACTTATACGGCTTATGACGGCTCGCTTATTATGCCTAAGCTGCTGCAAACAGAAGATTTTTACAACTTTAGAATAATGCCGCTTTACGGCGCCGGCGCTCAAAACAAAAACCTTGCGTTGTTCCCGCGTAAGATAAATGGCCGTTACGCCATGATATCGCGTATTGATGGCTGTAACAATTACATTATGTACTCGGATAAGATAAACATCTGGGAAAAACCCGAACTGTTACAACAGCCTAAATTTACCTGGGAGTTTATACAGATAGGTAATTGCGGCTCGCCTATAGAGACAGAACATGGCTGGGTAATGATAACCCATGGTGTGGGCCCTATGCGCAGGTATGTGCTTGGCGCCAGCCTGTTAAAGCTCGACGACCCCGCAATAGAAATAGGCCGCCTGAGCGAGCCCCTGCTTGTCCCTAACAGCGATGAACGTGAAGGTTATGTGCCCAACGTATTATATTCATGCGGGTCGATAGTTCATAACGGAAAGCTCATCATTCCCTACGGCATATCCGACTCATCGACCGGCTTCGCCGAGGTCGATTTGAACGAACTGATAGCAAGGTTATTGGAGAACGAGAAGGTTGAAGAGCATGTGATGGCGTAGCGCCGTCATTTATCAGGAATATATTTTTAAGTAGACACTTTTTTTGCGCCTGTATAGTTTTTGAAAGAAATATTTTTCTTAATGCATTCCCACATCCCCACTTCAATAAAAATGATTGCCCTTTTTTAACAAAAAGGCAAAAAACTTAATTCCACATAAATTTATTTATAATAATATAGTTTGGCATAGCCATTGCATTTATAGTATTGACACAGGGTATTTTATTAGTAATGTGTTTGTTATAAATTATACCTATGAATAAATAATTATTAAAACAATGGATCATTTTAGAGAAATAAAAAACAAATTGGCCTGGCATAAAGAGGGTAAATTTGAAGTAGAGTTGGTGAACGGCGTCATCAGGAAACTTAACTTTTGCGAGCCCGGCACCGGTCCCGACGGTGTGGGAAAGTGCCTTACCTCGACCGATTATAAGTTTTTGCAAAACGTGTACGCCTGTCTTGGCGACCTGTTTACTTTTATTGATGAGGAAAATAAACGTTTGGGATACAGCTACTCGCGCGAGGATGTGTTGCCGCATACTTACCAATTGCAGCAAGTTGATGACGACCCGCATACGTCAAATGATACTATTGTAAGGCCATTGATAAATTACAACGACCAGCCCGCGAGTGGTGATGCCGACCAAAACAGGAATATGGAACTAACTGCCTGATAATATCTTTTTGTACAGCCCAAAGTAGTCATCCACCATCTTGTCGCTTGAGAATTTGGATACCGCCCAGGCACGGCAATATTGCCGGTCGATATTATTTATCAGACCCACAGCTTCAACCGCTTCCTGAATGTTATTCACTAAAAAGCCTGTTTGCTTATCCTGGATCAGTTCCGGCATCGAACCTTTGTTAAATGCAATTACGGGCGTACCGCAAAGCATGGCTTCGGCCACACTCATGCCAAATGGTTCATTGAAATTTATGGGGTGCAGCAGGGCAAATGCTTTACCCAAAAGATGATCGCGCCTTTCGGGCCCGGCTTCGCCAACGTATTTGATCTTATCATTCAGTTGCGGTTCTATCCGCTCTTTATAATAGCCCTCATCCTGTATAATACCGGCTATCAATAACTTTCTATTACTTTGTTTGGCTATCTCAATTGCCTCGGCACAGCCTTTATCGTAGTGTATACGGCCAAAATATAGGAGGTAATCATCCGGTTCAGCATTAAACTTAAAATCCTCAATGTTTAAACCATTGTAAACAGTGGCAAGGTAATCAAGTTCAGGGCTGCGGTCGGAATTGCTTATGGATACATAATGGCCCCGTGAATTATATTTTTTATAAACGGGTATTATTTGGGGCGATGAAAAACCGTGTATAGTGGTGATAATAGGCGTCTTTATCAAACCAGAATAGGTAAGCGGCAAAAAATCGAAATTGTTATGAATAATATCAAACTGCGCCGCCTTTTCCATTAAATTACTAATGTGCAGGCACTCCAGCACCTTGGCATCCTGCGTGCGGTCTTCCTCGTATCCTTTTTCACAAATGGCATCCAGTTTACCTGTAGTAAGGGAATCGCCGGTGGCAAATAGTGTTACTGCCGCCCCGCGTTTTACCAATCCTTCTGCTATGTTTGATGCTACCTGTTCCCAGGGGCCGTAATGCCGTGGTGGTGTACGCCAGGCAACAGGTGCTAATATGGCCACTTTCATTTAGCAGATCTCCAAACGTTGGCCAAATTTATTGTATTCATACTCTAACTCAAAAGCTTTTAACACGGTTAAGTGCGATATAAGGTAAGCCAGCGTACTTTCGGCACCCTGGTTGCGGTTAATGCCTGCCGGTAATAAACCATCGCAGCAGCCTTTGGTTTCATGGTCATACAATGGCGCACGCAGCGTATTTTCGCCCAGGAACCATTTGTAGCACAGGAACATTTTCTCAATATATTCGGGCTTGCGGAATATCTGGTAGGCCTGGAAATGCATCAGTACCATAGCCATTGTTTCAATAGCCTGCTGATCGAACACCGGGAACTTGCCTCCTTTATAATACCAGCCATCGTTACCTACGGGGCTTAGATATCCGTTGGAAAGGGTTAACTTATCAAGGAAAGCCATAGAGCTTAAAGCTATCTTTTTAGCTTTCTCGTTACCGGTAATTTCTGTTGAGTGCAGGAGCGCGAGCGGTAAAATTGCATTGTCATAGGTCATTTTTTCTTCAAACCAATGCCAGCCGTCCGCATCATTTTGCTCGTAGGCATCCAGGAGCGGTTGGGTAAGTTTAGCCAGTTCTATTACCATGCCTTCATCAGTAGGGATAGCCTGCAGATACAAACTAATGCCAATAATGGTATTGGCCAGCCCTCGTAAATGGGTTAATGCTTTAAAGTGCGGGAACGACCGCCGGAATATTTCCAGGGCGAACTCGCGGTACGAATTGCTTGCAGCGCAGCTGATGAGGTATCCCAATGCCCATATAGTACGCCCAAATGAATCCTCAGAACCAACTTCATCAAGATATTGCCGGCCAAAACTCAAAAAATTGCGAAAGTTGCCATCATCCTTTTGCATGTAGTGGATATAACTCAAATAAACCGGCAGCAGCTCAAATGCCTCTTTGCTTTTGTTGCGCTGATAAGCCATCAGCGCCATTATCAGCGCACGGGCATTATCGTCAAGGCAATACCCTTCTTTCAGATTCGGAATGCCATATTTGGCATGTTGTACAATGCCAGTGTCGTCGGTAAGTCGTAATACGTGAGTAAGACTGAATTTTGGTAGTATTTCAGGATCGACAATGCTGTTCCGTAATATTCTTTCGCTGAAATCGTGATTGCGGCAGGCTTCCTGCGCGGTTTTTATGTACTCGGCGCCTACTACCGGCCAACGAAGGTGCAGACCGTATTCGTAGGCATTTTCTTTTAGTTCAGCCAATATCCGATCCTGGTCAAGCAATTCATTTATGTTCTCGGCCAGTTCGTCCGAATCTTTGAAATCGAACAAACGGCCACGATTATGCGACAGCAGTTCGGCAGCATGCCAGTACGGTGTTGATACTACTGCGGCACCGGCGCCAACCGCGTACGATAAGGTACCGCTGGTTATTTGCGCCTCGTTAAGGTACGGCGTTACATATATTTCGCAGGCGGTAAGATAATTAACCAACTCGTCTTCCGTTACAAATTTGTTGATGAACGACAGGTTCTTCGACACGCCTAATTGCGCCGCAAGCGTTTTTAAATGATCGCGGTATTCCTCTCCCGAGTTTTTGATGACGCCCGGATGGGTATTGCCCAGCACCACGTACATAACATCAGGATGCTTGCTGACAATTTTTGGCAGGGCTTTCACGACCGTTTCCAGACCCTTATTGCGGCTGATCAAACCAAAGGTGAGCAGTACCCGGTGGTTCTTAAATTGCGATAAATTATTAACCGGGTTATCTTCAGGCGCTTCAACATCCGGCACGCCGTGTTCTATTATTTGTATCTTTTCTACGGGTATATCATAAATGGTGGTCAAAAACTCAACCGCCCTTTTGCTCATTACTATTATTTTTGATGATTGCTCAGCTATTTCGCGAATTATGATGCGCTGCACATAGCTTGGATCTTTCAGCACGGTATGGAGTATGGATATGAGCGGTTTCTCCAGCCTGTTTATCAGCGGCAAAATATAAATGCCGCTTTCGCCGCCGTAAATGCCAAATTCGTGCTCCATAATGCAGGCATCCACGGCACTGGTATTAATATAATTGGCCGCCCGTATATAATCTTTCTGGTGATTTTGGCGAATGATGTATTTTACTTCTTCGGGATACTCATATTCGTGCATATCCTCAGAATCATTCAACGCTACAACAAAACCACCTTCAAGCATGCTTTTCCTTTTCGGGAAATTGGCATGAATGGCATTCATCAGGTTGTTATTGAACGTAGCGATCCCGCACTCGCGTGGTGGATAGGTTGAGATATAAGCAATTTTCATAGATATATATTGTAGATGTATGTTTTTAATTTAAAGCCCGGCGTAGTGTACTTTTTACAACAACTGACTAAAAAAATGTGCATTCCTGACTATTTCAGCCCGTTTTAAGGGCTTTTTAACTAAAAATTGCACGGTTGTATAACATAGGCAGAAACCATACCAGTTTAATTAAAACCATGATCTGGCGTTTGTAATATTATTGAGAGGAAGTTGACAGCGGTAGTGGTTATTAACCGATCATGCGCAATAAAAGCCAATGGCTTCCAATATCACACCGCATGCTTTTTCAATCTCATTATGGGTGATGATGAGCGGCGGAGCTATGCGCATGGAGTTACTGCAATGTAAAAACCAGTCAGTAATTACACCGTTGGCAATGCAGCGGTCGATTATTTTTTTGTTGAGGTCGAAATTTTCCAGTTCGATGGCCAACATGAGACCCTTGCCTCGTATTTCCTTTATTGCGGGATGGACAAGCAGCGAGCGGAACAATGCTTCTTTCTCGGCTACCTGGTCGTATAAACGCTCATCAAGCAACACATCCAGCGCAGCCAGGCCGGCGGCGCAACAAACCGGATGCCCGCCAAAAGTGGTGATATGCCCCAGGATAGGACTATCCTTTAACGCCGCCATGATATGTTCTGAAGCTATAAACGCCCCCACCGGCATGCCGCCGCCTAATGCTTTTGCCAAAAGCAAAATATCAGGCACAATATCAAAATGTTCAAAACCAAATAACGTGCCGGTACGGCCAAATGCTGCCTGTATCTCGTCGAGGATAAGCAAGGTGCCCGTTTCGTTGCATTTTGCCCGTAGCGCCTGCATATAGGCTAAATCCGGTACGCGAATGCCTGCCTCGCCCTGTATGGTTTCGATGATAACGCAGGCGGTCTCATGGGTTATTAGCGCCAGGTCGTCTACATTATTAAAATTTATAAACTGAACACCCGGCAACAAAGGGCGATAGGCTTGTTTGTATTCCTCGTTACCCATCACACTTAGCGCACCCTGCGTACTGCCGTGGTAGGAATTATGGCAGGCGATGATCCGCCTGCGGCCGGTAAAGCGCTTGGCAAGTTTTAATGCACCTTCAACCGCTTCGGCGCCTGAGTTAGTAAAATATACTGATTGGAGATTTACAGGCAGGAGCGATGCCAGTTTTTCGGCGAATTTTACCTGTGGGGCTTGCACATATTCGCCGTAAACCATCAGGTGCATGTACTTTTCTGCCTGCTCCTTTATCGCGTTTACCACATGCTGGTTGCCATGGCCCAGGTTGCTTACGCCGATGCCCGAGATCAGGTCCATAAAAGCCTTGCCTTCGCTATTGTAAAGGTAAATGCCTTTTGCTTTTTTAAATTCAAGCAATAAAGGGAAAGCGGTAGTTTGGGCGTTATGGGTTAAAAATAACTGGCGCAGGGTAGACATGCGGCAAATTTAAGGCAAAACTATCATTAATAGCTACCAGCCAGTTTATTCTTTGAAACGATTAGATTTTTTGACTTACGACTTTAGACTACAGACTCAAGACTTAATTACCCTGATGGGTATTACGCTCGCTTAATGAACGTACCAGCTCATCGGTAAAATCGCGTTCAGATTTATACAACACGCTCACTTTTTCGGGCGACATTATTTTGAGGAAAGCATCTTTAAATTTTAGCTTAATAGCAACCAGGTCGGCATCGTATTGCAGGTCTTTGTCTATTTGTTGGGTTCCGTTGGCGGTATTGGTATTATTTAGACGTTTTAACCTGCGGATATTAAAAAGCTCGCGCTGATATTCACGGTAAACCGGGAAAAATCTACGGTCCTGGTCGGGGGAAAGGCCAAGCCGTTCTCTTAAAAAGCGCTCTTTTACTGCCTCAACCCGAACCTCCGGATCAGACGTATTGTTGAAATTCTGACGAGGCGCAACCCGGTAAGGCCGTATCTGCGCGAAAGTTTTATCACCAACACCCAACACAAATAATATAATAATGATATGTTTAATTAACTTATTCATCATTAGTTGGAATCGGTCAAATCTTGTAAATCATTGTTTAAATTCGCGTCATTAACATGATCGCCCTGTACAATTACGATATGCTGTGTATCGTTTGCGTCCTCATCGTTATCCAGGTATTTCTGGATATCGCTAACAGGCAGGGTTGATATTTCCTTATGCAGCAATGAATTGTCGTGCACATAAACGGGATCGGTAATTTGCCTTATATAAACGCCGGTACCTACCAGTAACGCAAAGCAGGCCGCAGCTGCATATTTAAAAACGCCGGAAGCATACATCCTTCTAACAATGCTCCTGCGTTTTATAACCTTTTCAACAGTTTCCTGGTTAAGGGTTTTGTTTAAAATACTCCTGTTAAGTTGTTCAAAATAACCTTCGGGCACTGCAAAAGAATGGTCAGTTTCGTCCAGGACCTCTTCAACGGCTAAACGCGCGCTTATTTGCTCTTGTAATTCGTCAAAGTAATTCGCAGGCACTTCAAAACCGCTGGTTTCCATTTCAAGGGCGACACGGCTTTCAATATTGCTGCTTAACTCATCAAAATAATTTCCGGGCACGGTAAAGCCTGTGGTCTCCAATTCAATATTAACCCTGCTTTGTATATTGCTGCTCAGTTCATCAAAATAATTCGCGGGCACATCAAAACCCGAGGCCTCCATTTCAATATTTATCCTGCTGTCAATGTCGCCTTTTTGTGCGTCAAAGAAATTTTCGGGTACTATAAACCCTTCGCCCGCGTTTGCCTTATCTAAATTAATATACGACGTAAGCTGCTTTCCCATCTCCTCAAAATAGCCGTCAGGAACTGTAAACGGGTTGTTTTGAGCAACCTGCTTCAGCGCCTTATAGTCGTCCAGCCATTTTCTATCTTCCATATCGCTTTTCATATCCTTTGTTAGATGAAATTTTGATGAAATGGTTTAACCAGTTTTTAAAATTAATCTTTTGACAGCAAATAAGCTTCAATTTTCTTTACAGCGAGGTGAAAAGAGGCTTTTAACGCGCCCACGCTGGTGCCAACTACGTCTGATATTTCTTCGTATTTCATATCATCATAGTATTTCATGTTGAAAACGAGGCGCTGTTTATCGGGCAGGGTGAGGATTGCGTCCTGCAGTTTTTTCTGGGCCTGGTCGCCGTTAAAGTAAGGCGAATCGGCAAGGGTATCGGCCAGCGAATAATCAACATCATCCAGCGATACATTGTTCCTTTGCTTTTTCTTGTTCAGGAAAGTGATGCATTCGTTTGTGGCAATACGGTACATCCAGGTGTACAGCTGCGCATCGTTTCGGAAACCAGGCAGGTTCTTCCAAACCTTTATAAACACATCCTGCGACAGGTCATCGGCATCATCATGATCGATCACCATGCGGCGTATGTGCCAGTAAATTTTTTGCTGATATTTTTTCAGCAGCAGGTTAAAAGCCTCGTTCCGGGTTTTTTCATCCTGGAACTTGCTCAATATCACTTCATCATCAACCTGTACCGACATATATGAATATTAATTATTAACGTATAAATAAGTATAGCGCCGATTTGTTTTTATTTCTCCCGCTTATTAAATCAGCCGGCAGGCGAAAATAAGTAATATTAATAATATGAGGAATTTTATTGTGAGAGGGATATAGCGTTTGATGTTGTTAGGATTGAATAATTAACGTATTTTTGTTATAACAGTATTGTCAAATATGGAGTTGGTCATCAAATCAAACGACGAAGGAAGCATTCAAAAGATCATCGATCTTGCCCGAAAGTTAAACCTGCCGGTCGAAAAAAAAGCAACTAAAGTTGAGGGTTCTGCGAAGGAAGAAGCACGACAACGCTTTTTAAATTTCGAGACCACTGAAGAATCATCATTTGGCGATGCTGTGGAATGGCAAAAACAACAGCGTGAAGACCGAGACCTTCCTTTTTCCTGATCATGGCTTTTTTACTCGACAGTAACATAGTCATCTATTCATACAAGGCGGAATTTAGATATCTGCGTAACTTGGTAGCTGATAGCGCGGCGTGCATTTCAGAAATATCCCGCGTGGAAATACTTGGTTATCATCAATTGAAAGCAGACGAAGAAAAATATTACCACGAGATGTTCGATTTTATCAATATCATTGATACATCAAAAGAGATATTTGACAAGGCAATAGAAGTGCGTCGGCAATTTAATTTAAAGCTGGGAGACAGCATCATTGCCGCTACGGCGATCATATATGGATTGGACCTATATACCCGTAATATGGGCGACTTTTTAAAAATCCAATCGTTGCCTTGCATTGATCCAATAAGGTAATACTTACACCAAATCCAGCACCTGCTGCGATGATGCTTTAGTATCCACCTTGTCAATTACAGTTTTTATCACGCCATCGCCGTCAATAATAAAAGTGGTACGCGCGGTGCCCATATATTTTTTGCCATACATGTTTTTTTCTACCCAAACGCCGTAAGCTTCAACAATATGTTTATCATCGTCGGCTATCAGCGTAAATGGCAGGCTGTGCTTGGTCACAAATTTTTTGTGCGATTTTTCATCATCCGTACTTACACCTATCACCTCGTAACCCTTGCTTAACAACGATTGGTAGTTATCCCTGAAATCGCAGGCCTCGGCGGTGCAGCCAGGGGTATCGTCCTTCGGGTAAAAGTACAATATCACGGTTTTGCCTTTAAAGTCTGATAGGGAAACCGTTTTGCCGTTCTGATCTTTCGCGGTAAAATCGGGGGCTTTTTCGCCTGCTTGTGGTGTTGCCATAAGTTTTATCTATAAAAATCTGCTTTATACGTAGCTATATTATTTTTCTGGTCGCTAACCGTCAACTCAAAAGTGTGCTTACTGGCTGCTTCACCATCAAAGGTATAACTTAGGATCTTTGTTTTATAGTCCCATTTCATTAAAACCCACTTCCCGTCGATATATCCGTTATAGCTTTTTATGCCCGATAGACCGTCGCCTATCCGCAACTCAATGCTATGTTTCTTGCCCATGTTGCCGCCGTTAATAATATTTATGGGGATAATATGCGGCGGCACTGTATCAAGCGTTACATAATAATCGCCAAAAGTATGTGGCTGGGCATGCACGTAGCCGTTCTCATAGTCGCCACCTTCGCAAACGCCCTCGGTATTTACTATTACCGCTTTGTCGGCACGCCATCCGGGCTGGGTAGTGTCGGGTTTTATCCAAAGATCATAAGCGTCGTTAATGGGTGTGAACCGGTTATGGATAGCATGTGTAGCCGAAAAAGCACGCGGCCGCTGCGGCAACAGGCTATAAGTAAAGTCAACATCATCATACAAATTACCTGTGGGGATGCTTACTTTAACTTTATCGGTACTAAATGTGTTCACCCTGTCGTAATGAAATAGGGTGCCCGTTGGTTTATAAGCCATGGTGTTGGCTTTGCTGCTCGATCTGACTTTTAAATTGAGTGTTGATGTATTCCCGGCAACATCCTTAACCACAAACTGAACATCGTGCACCGAATCATCCGCGAAGTTGATAACACCACGATCGATAGATTGTGGGTACAGGGTTATTTTGCTGCCCGGCAGTATAAAGCATTTTTGAATAAAAAGGCTTGATCTTAAAAACTCAGGGAAATCAATATAAGCGTTAATGGCATGTGTTTGGTCGAACGCGAAACGTTCGGCTGCAAAGGTGAACCGGGTTTTGCCGTCGAGTTTCAGTTCGATAGAATAAACCCCGTTGTGCGCCATTGACGTATTTGTAATATCGTATGCTGTGATGCCAAAGCCTGTTTCGCCGCTGACATCAATAATATGCGGTTTTACCAAATGGTAATAGCCGTTGGAGCCCGCTACCCCCAACAACTCGCGCGGTGTTTTTTCGCTGAAAGGGCCGTTGAACTGGTAGACGCAAACGGTACCTAATATCGGCGCCTTTTCATCCGGGATGGTAAGGCCGAACAATTGCGGGTTAATGGTTTGTTCGGTTTGGGTATCTCTTACTTCAAAATGGAGGTGCGGCCCGGCAACAGCGCCTGTATGGCCCGATATGGCGATTACCTGCCCTTTGGTAACCGGCACCTGCATAGGCAGCAGGTTAAAGTCGACCATATCAGTTTTTTGCTGTAGCTGGTAATCGTGTACCAGTTTTGCTAACTCGGGGCTAAAGTTTTGCAGGTGACCGTACACGGTGGTATAGCCATTGGGATGACTGATATAAACCGCATTGCCAAACCCGCCAAATTGCACCCGCAGCCTTGATACAAAACCCTCTGCAGCCACATGCACCGGGTAGCCGTCTTGCTGGTTGGTCCTGAAATCAAGGCCCGAATGGAAATGGTTGGGCCTTAATTCGCCGAAGGAGCCAACAATTTTCGGAGGCAGATCAAGCGGGTATCTGAAATAATCTTTAGGGTACTGTTGGGTTTGCACAGTATTTTGCGCGTATGCATTTATAAATAACCCAAGAAACAGAAGAAATAAGGCAACAGACTTTTTAACCATGCTTACTTAACATAAAAGTCAAGCAATTTATTATCTCCCAGGTAGCCTTCCAGCCGGTCGCCGATGTTTACTTTGCCAACACCCTCAGGGGTACCGGTAAATATCAGGTCGCCTTTTTTTAGGGTGATGTATTGCGATACAAAAGCGATGATCTTTTCAAAAGAAAAAAGCAGGTCCTTAGTATAACCATTTTGGCGGGTTTGACCGTTAATGTCCAAATGGAAGTTAAGCTGGTACAGATCGGCAAATTCCGACTTGGGTAAAAACTTACTTACCGGGGCCGAGCCGTCAAAAGCTTTGGCCAGTTCCCAGGGCAGGCCTTTTTCCTTATGCCGGCTCTGAATGTCGCGGGCGGTAAAGTCAATGCCGAGGGCTATCTCTTCGTAATAATTGGCTGCAAACTTTTCAGCGATGTGCTTGCCCTCTTTACAAACCTTCAGCACTATTTCTATCTCGTGGTGCACATCCTGCGAAAAATCGGGATGATAAAAAGGTTTATTATCCTTTACCAGCGCGGTATCCGGTTTCATAAAAATAACCGGGACGGTGGGCACCGGGTTATTCAACTCTTTAGCATGCTCAGCGTAATTGCGGCCAATGGCGATGATCTTCATGGCGGTAAAGTTAGTGAATTGGTTGATTAAGTTGATTGGGTGAGTGGTTGTTTGAGTTAGATAGAATTGAAAGGTAAGAGAAAGCTTGTAATTGTGAAGCGCAACTACTCACTCAATCAACCATTCACCTAATCAACCTAAAGAATCGAAATCCTCTTAATAACCGACTCAGTACCGGCAGCTATCCGCACAAAATAGAAACCGCGGCTTAGCTTGTTGTTGAGTGAATAGGTGAATTTCTGTTCGCCAAGGTCAACCCTTTGCGAAAAAACGTCCAAAATGTCGTTGCCTAATACGTCCATTATCTTAATGCTCACGTTTGAATTGCGCGACAGCGAGTACTTCATGTTGAGTTGGTCGGTCGTAATAGGGTTGGGGTATATTATTACGTCGCTCAGCAGTTTATCATCAATAGGTTTTGCAACGCTGAATTTAACGTTTGATATTTCGCCGGGCTTTAACGGTGGCAGCGTGAACGCCAAACCATTTTTAAGATAAGTGGGCTTTTTTGATCTTTTGGTATGCGAAAAATAGGAGGTATCTGTTTTTGCGTAAGCTTTTCCATAGGCAAAGGCATAGTTCACAAAAATTGCTGCCGCAATTAGTATGACCCATGAATAGTAACAGGTAGAATTTCGCCTCATGCCTTAGATATAATTATAACCGCAAAAATACTAAATAAACATTTTACGAGTTGCCGATAGCCCCCGGAAACAATTTTTTTAACAATTTTTAACACAAGCGGGTTTTAATTGGCTTATATTTTTTATTTTTATACGTAACGATAGAGAAAAAGGATGTAAGCGGATTTTTTTGATATTTTTGCAGCCAAAATGAATATTAGTGTCAAATCATAAAGATCTACAAAAGCTAACCGCAGCCGGCTTCCTCATCAGTTTAGGAATCATTTACGGCGATATTGGTACTTCTCCATTATATGTATTTTCGGCAATAGTAGGCACCCAGCGGGTCTCCGAAACCCTGGTTTTAGGCGGTGTTTCATTAATAGTGTGGACATTGACCTTACAAACCACGTTAAAGTACGTTGTAATTACTTTACAAGCTGATAACAAGGGTGAGGGTGGCATTTTTTCCTTATTCTCATTGGTTAGGCGTAAAGCCAAATGGCTTATTTTGCCCGCTATAATAGGTGGTTGCGCTTTATTGGCCGATGGTATAATTACGCCTCCCATATCCATATCAGCGGCAATAGAAGGACTTGAGCCCTTGTATCCTCACATTCCAACAGTAGGAATAGTAATTGCCATTATAGCACTGCTTTTTATTATACAGCAATTCGGTTCTTCAACAGTAGGGAAGGCGTTCGGGCCTATCATGTTCATCTGGTTTTCTATGATGGGTGTGCTGGGCGTTAGCTATATTCAGCAAATGCCGTCGATAATTAAGGCATTAAATCCATACTATGGCATTCATTTGCTGGTTACCAATCCCGGCGCATTTGTGATATTGGGTGCGGTGTTTTTATGTACTACAGGTGCCGAAGCATTATACTCTGACCTTGGGCATTGCGGCAGGCCTAACATCAGGATCAGCTGGATATACGTAAAAACCTGTCTTATATTAAATTACCTGGGGCAGGCAGTTTGGCTATTGCAGCATAACGGCCAGGTGCTCGACCTGAATAAGCTGAACCCTTTTTACATGTTAATGCCGCAATGGTTCCTCATATTCGGGATAGGCATTGCGACGGTTGCCGCTATTATAGCCAGCCAGGCGCTGATATCCGGCTCATTTACGCTTATCGCAGAGGCTGTAAGGCTGAATTTGTGGCCAAAGGTGAGGATAAATTATCCGTCGGAACAAAAAGGGCAATTGTATGTGCCCAGCGTAAACTGGCTGCTTTGTGCCGGTTGTATTGGTGTGGTAGTGCTCTTTAAACACTCCGACCGTATGCAGGCTGCATATGGCTTGAGTATAACGGTAGCCATGTTAATGACCACCATACTGGTATCCAAATTCCTGAAAAAGAAGAAGCTGCCGAATTACGTGATCACCATTTTCCTGGTGGTTTACCTTACTATTGAAACTACTTTCCTGGCCAGTAACCTGTTTAAATTTGTACACGGCGGCTGGTTCACGCTTAGTATCGGCACCTTCCTGTTCACTATTATGTGGACGTGGTATACCGCCCGTAAGATCAGGAACCGTTATGTGAAATTTATTGAGATAGACGATTACTTCAACATTATAAAAGAACTAAGCGACGACGAAAGCGTGCCCAAATACGCGTCGCAGCTGGTGTATTTAACCAGCGCCAATTTCGATTCGGAAATTGAATCGAAGATCATTTATTCCATCCTCCAAAAACAACCCAAACGGGCCGATGTATACTGGCTGGTACACGTTGATGTGGTTGATGAACCCTACAAGCGCGAATACGAGGTTGACTTTTTAGTGCCCAATAAGTTGATCAGGATAGATTTTAAACTCGGTTTCCGTGTTGAGCAGCAGATAAACCTGCTTTTCAGAAAAGTGGTGGAAGACCTGGTGAAAAATGGCGAAGTAGATATTACCAGCAAATATACATCGCTCAATAAGCACAAAATAGTGGGCGATTTCAGGTTTGTGGTGATCGAGAAAGTAATATCGCGCTCTCATAACCTGTCGCTTTATGAGCGTTTTATTATGGACCTTTATGTACAGCTTAAAAAGATAAGCTTATCAGAAGAACGTGGGTTTGGCCTCGACCTGAGCTTTGTTACGGTTGAAAAAGTACCATTAATGCTCACAGCTCCTGATGCTGTTGAGCTCTTTAGAGTGAAATAAACGCACATTGTAATCTACATCATGCTTGTGCCTGTTATTTAGATATTGCAGCCGCATGTGTGGCTTTTCAGACCTCTTCAGGATTTTCACAGAATTAAAATTTTCTTTTGCAATTAAGAGCAGGTGTTTTAAGAAATTATTTATTTAATGTTAAAACAATTTGTTGTCAATGGGTATTTTGGGAATAACCCTGGCGGCCGGCTTGTACGAACGACGCGGAAAAGCGATTATAAATCATAGCAGATGAAAAAATTACTTGTTGCTTTACTATGTATTATTTCGGTTGCGGCAAAGGCCCAGGTTACCGACACCGCAAAAAAGAAAGTGCTTGACACTGTAAAAAAGGACCTGTTAACGGCCCCTGATACTGTTCAGCATTTACATAGCAAGGCGTGGACTTTCGTACCTCCTGCAATACTGATCGGTTACGGCGTGTCATCGTTCTATATTCACCCGGTTCGTCGGTTTGATTATTACATCCATAGCACTACCACAAGGCAGGATGCTGATTTTAGCACCAAGGCTGAAAGCTATTTCCAATTTACCCCTATTATTATGGTTTATGGGCTGGATATGATCGGCGTGGAAGGCAAGAATACATTTATTGACCGAACAGCTCTGTTGGGACTGTCAGGTTTGTTTTTGGGCGGCAGCGAGGAAATAGTGAAACATGCCACCCATCGGTTACGGCCCAACGGCGCCGACTACCAGTCGTTTCCATCAGGGCATACAGGTATAGCATTTATGGGCGCTGAGTTCCTGGCGCAGGAGTATGCTGCAAAATCGGTATGGATAAGTGTTGCCGGTTATACTATAGCTGCAACAACCGGTGTTTTCAGGCTCTACAATCGCGACCATTGGTTTAGCGATGTTGTTGCTGGAGCAGGTTTTGGTATCCTGTCGACCAAGGCCGCATATTTGGTTTATCCATACATCCGCAACAAATTAACGCACGGCGACGAAAAAGCCCGCAAGAAAAGCTCAATGGTAGTACCATCATACCAAGACGGCGCGTATGGCCTAACCTACGCTGCGGAATTTTAATCTCTTCCCGGTTATTTATACTTGATCTTGTAGATCAAAATAATTGTAGCGAATATCAGCGTAATGGCATTTGCCACTGCAACCGGCAGACTGGGATGCAAAACCCCATAAATGAGCCATAACAGTGTCCCTGCGGTAAACGAGATGTACATGGGCAGCGAAATGCCCGATGTGTCTTTTGTCTGGATGGTTTTTACCGCCTGCGGCAGAAAGGAAGCCGTGGTGCCAAACGCTGCCAGGTAACCTATTATGCTAACTATGTCCATTATTTTTTACGTTCGGATACTGATAAAAATGCCGCGGATGCAAGATAAACGATCAGGAAGCCTACGCAGCCTGCAACAATAATTTCCAGTATCTCAACCAGCGCATCATTGCCGTGTATAAAGATGATGACACCGGCAACCGAAAGAATAGCTGCAACGAAACCGATCCAAACAGACTTGGCATGCCCGGGAGATGCTTTTTTGCCGAGATGACTGTGCGTATAGCCGTAGCTTACGTATATCACCAGGCCAATTACAAGCCACCCAATAAAACGCACCCAATTGTCATAGCCTAACGTCGTCATTAAATAAAAGCAGCTTAAAAGGCCCAAAACGGGTATCAGCGACAGGTTTCTTACAAAGCTGGCAATGGTTAGCGCGGTAGACAGGATGATGAACAAAAAGAAAGGGAAATTCTCGTGGGCATCAGGGCCGGTAAATGACGCGATCATCGGCTTCCAAAACGCGATACACCCTGCGACAAAAAGAACAGGCACTATATATTTTGAATTGATATAAGGCAAATGAAAACGGCCCGCCTTTGCAGCTTCCCGCGGCAGCAATAATACACCGCCGCAAACCAGTACAAAGGCAAACAGGGTGCCTATGCTGGTAAGGTCGGTTACTACGGTCAGGTTCAGAAATAAGGCCGGTACCGCTACCACAAAACCGGTTACAATGGTGGCAAATGATGGCGTATGGAATTTTGGGTGAATACGTGAAAAAACCTTCGGCAACAAACCATCACGGCTCATGCTCATCCATATACGCGGCTGGCCCAACTGGAATATCAATAACACGCTCGCGGTAGCAATAACCGCGCTGAAGGAGATAATTCCGCTTATTTTGGTAAGGTGTACCTGTTTGAATACGTAAGCCAGCGGATCGCCCACCTGCAGGTTTTTGTAGTTTACCATACCGGTAAGCACGAGGGCTATCAGCACGTATAAGACCGTACAGATTATCAACGAATAGATCATGCCACGGGGCAAGTCGCGCTGTGGATTCTCGCACTCCTCGGCCGTTGTTGATATGGCATCGAACCCAATATAAGCGAAGAACACACCCGAAACGCCTTTCATTACCCCGCCAAATCCGTTCGGCATAAATGGATGCCAGTTTGCCGGTGTTACATAAAAAAAGCCGATCGCTATAACCGCGATCACTATGGCAATTTTTAAGATAACCATGGCATTGGTGGCTCTTTTGGTTTCGCGGATGCCTATATAAACCAGGTAGGTAATAACCACCACTATCAAAAGCGCGGGTATATTGGCTATCAGCTTAAAACTATCTATACCAGGTGCACTGCTCCACGCCAGTGCGCCTTCTCTTAAAGTATCAGTAATGCCGGCCAGGTTATGGCTTGCGGTTAACTGTGCAACCTGCTCATGCGCCCTAAAGGCGGTAAAATAGTCCATGGTTAGCCAGGCCGGTACGTTAATGCCAAAGCCTTCCAGCAGGTTCACAAAATAAGTGCTCCATGATATGGCTACGGCAATGTTGCCAATGGCGTACTCCATTAAAAGATCCCAACCTATTATCCAGGCTATCAGTTCGCCAAAAGAGGCGTATGCGTAAGTATAGGCGCTGCCCGCCACCGGTATGCGCGAAGCAAACTCGGCATAGCAAAGCGCCGAAAACCCGCAGGTAACGGCAGTTATTACGAATAATATGGAAACGCCCGGCCCGCCCTGGAACGCGGCTTCGCCGATGGTTGAGAATATCCCTGCGCCTACAACGGCGGCTATCCCCATCAGGGTAAGGTCCCTTACGTTCAATGCTTTTGTGAGATGGTTACCGGAATGTTCGCTGTCGCTGAAACCGCTTTTAATATCGGCTAATATTTTTTCAACAGATTTTGTACGAAATATACCTTTTGACATATTGTGAATTAAGAGGCCGTAAAATCAAACATAATCATTTTTTTGCAGTGAATAAGTATATGCCTATTTTGCACCATGAATATAGGCATAAAAGATGTATTGTTTAAAATAAGGTGGTTTTTTATCCCGTACCTGTTGGTCTTATGTGCCTGCTTCACCATAAAATTTCTTTATACCCGACCCGAGATCTATTTTTGGATAAACGGCCACTACAGCGCCTTCGGAGATTTTATCATGCCTTACCTTACCGACCTGGGAAACGGTTGGAGTACGGTTTTAATAACCCTCGTGATTTTGCTTTTTAGTTACCGCAAAGCGCTGCTGATGGGTACCACTTATGCCTTAGTCTCGGGAATAATTGTACAAGCTGTTAAGTTTATTTTTGATGCGCCGAGGCCTACGCTGTATTTTAAAGATCAGCTAAGCCGTATACACCTGGTGCAGGGTGTTGAAATGTTAAAGTTGCATAGTTTCCCTTCAGGGCATACGGCAACGGCATTTGCATCAACCGTTGTTATCACCTACTGGTGCAAAAACAAGGGCTGGGGGGTGCCGCTTTTAATAGTTGCCATGTTGGTCGCTTACTCGCGCATGTACATGAGTGAACATTTTTTTGAAGACGTAACAGGCGGTTCGGTAATAGGCGTTATTTGCACGGTTTTGTGGATAGCCTGGTTTGACAATCTTAAATTTATGCAAAGCCCAAAATGGAACCGCGGCCTGTTAAAGCTGACCTGGGGCGTTAAGCTTTAGTACATCGCTTTTTACCGGTTCCGTCTCTTCCTGCTGCGCACTATAACTACGATAATTATAATAACGAGCACCACGCCGCCGCCAATTAACGAATAAAGCAAAATGGGCGACATGCCCGATTTCCCCATAAAAGTGTATTGATCGTCGCGCTGCAAGTCAGGCGAGAGTTTGATGGAACTTGTAAAGGTTTTAAGCTCGTCCTTAATTAAAAACGCGGTTGCATCTTTATAAAAATACTCGAACGAATACGTGGCGTCGCGTGTGTAGATGTATATAAATTTGATGAGTTGCAGGTTACTGCTTTGGTCGTCGTTAGTTTGAAGGGTGAACACTTTGGCTTTGAGTGTACCCACGGTAGTATCGCCCATGTTTATGATCTGTCCGCTGGCGCCGGATTGCTGCTGAACATCGTTCATGTAATCCTGAAAAACCTTTTTCAGGTCTTTTTCTTTTTTTAGTGCCGCATTGTTGCCGGCGTTGGCAATGCGGATCACCATCATATAGCCAAATGCACCCTTCCCCGAGAAAACCTTGCGGTTGAGCGTGTCTTTCTCCTGGTAAGTGGCTGGCAGCGAAACGCTGACAAGGGTATCGATCTTTACGGTTTTAAAAAGCTGGCTAAAACCCTGAACGGCAAAAAATAGTAAGCTGAGGCTTAAAAATAACTTCTTCATAGCTCTTATCAACCTGAAAAGAAGTTAAATGTTTGACTTTAGACAGGGTTGATTTGCTTTACAGGCCGCCTTTTTTCCGATTTTGGGTTCTTAGCACAAGCAAAATGAGCACGACAGCCGCTAAACCACCGATAAGTATTAAGTATTTTTCCGTGGTTGGAGCGTCTCCTGTTTGACCGGGTTGGATAGAATCGCTAAAAGCGGGCGCAGCTAATAATAGTAAGCTTAGAAAAGGGATAGATTTTTTCATTGGCGTAAATATAAAGATCAGAACCAGGATTTACGGAATTTTTTAGATGGTATATTTCCCATTTAAATATCCCGTAAATCCAAATGTCAGATCTATAGCTCCTGGTTATTCATTTGTTCTTTTACAAACTCGGCCAGTTCTTTTACATAAGCGGCGCTAAAATCGAACTTAATACCGGCGGTTTCGTAAATTTCCTTTATGCTTTTGGTGTAGCCAAGTTTAAGGGCATCCAGGTATTGCTGCAGGCCCTTTTCAGGATTTTCCTTGTAGTTTTTCCAAACCGCTATGGCGCCTAATTGCGCCATGCCGTATTCGATATAGTAAAAGGGCACCTCGAATATGTGCAATTGTTTTTGCCACAGGTTTTTTTCAGCCTCCTTGTGCCCGCTCCAGTCGGCAAAGCCAGCGCCGAAGGGTTCATATATTTCTATCCATGCATCCCGGCGCTGCTCGTCGGTGTGGTCGGGGTTGGTATATATCCAATGCTGAAACTGGTCGACTACCGCTACCCATGGCAGGGTTTTCAGCACATCAAAAAGCTGGTCGCGTTTGGCGCGTTTCAGGTCTTCTTCGTTATCAAAATAAACATCCCAGTTATCCATGCTGATGAGTTCCATGCTCATGGATGCCAGTTCAGCTACCTCACTGGGGCAATGTTTAAAGTCATTTAGTTCCAGGTCGGCAGTTAAAAAGGTATGTACTGCATGGCCGCCTTCGTGTACCATGGTGGTCAGGTCGCGAAAGGTATTGGCCGAGTTCATAAAAATGAACGGAGCGCCGGTTTCCGACAGCGGGTAATTATAACCACCCGGCGCTTTGCCTTTGCGGCTTTCCACATCAAACAGGCCGTTATCTTTCATGATCTCCAAACGCTCGCCCAAATAACGGTTGATATTGGTAAAACACTGGATGGACTTCTCGATCAGGTCGGCGCCATTTTTAAAAGGTTTAAGCGCGGGCTTGCCCGATATGTCAACATCCATATCCCATGGTTTTAGTGAGCCTACATGCAATGCGGTGCGGCGCTTTTCGGCCTGCTCGCGCAGGATAGGCACAATTTCTTTTTCAATCGCCTCGTGGAAGGCGTAGCAATCCTTTGGCGTGTAATCAAACCTGCCCAAAGCCTGGAACATGTAATCCCTGAAATTCTCGAAACCGGCATTCAAAGCTACTTTATGACGCAAAGCGCGCAGGTGATCGAACAATTTGTCCAGCGTTTTTTTATCTTGTAGCCTGCGGGAAGTGATCTTTTCCCAAACTTCCTGCCGTTTGTTGCGGTTGGTGTCCTTTAAAAATACAGATGCCTGTTCTAAGGTGTATTCCTTGTCGCCGATATGGACGCTCATGGCGCCGCTAATGCCCTGGTATTTTTGCTGCTCAACCTGGATCTCGGTTTGCAGCGGTATATTTTCTTCGCGGAAAAGCTCGAGCGATTTTTTTACACCGCGCAGGTAAATGAAGAACTTCTCCTGGTCCAACTTATCAACCCACGGGCTGGCTACTAATTTCTTGTTCAACTCGTTGCTGTAAGGCGCAATTTTCGGTTCAATTTCGGTGGCGAAGTATTGGAATTTTTGCAGCAATTCCTCGTCGGTAGTGTCGCAGGTCATGCGGATATAGCGCCAGGCAAAATCCTCTTCAATAGCGGCGCCCAGTTCGCTGCCGTCGCGTAGCCATTGCTCCAATGCAGCGGCAGATTTAATTGGTCTGTCGAGCAATTCTTTAAAAATAGGTTCCAGCGCTTCCCATTTCATTTCAAGGTCGGCAGGGATATATGTTCTTGTTTTTTTGTGGATCATGTGGATGTGCAGATGTGCGTGTGTGCAGATGTGCGGATGCAAATATGCGGATTTTGGGGATTTGTAGTTTGGTTATTGTGTAAAATTTGGGCAGACTACGTGGATAATAAAACAAAGGGTAAAAAGTACTTGTAGTTTACGGTAAAATTACCTAATATTGTATTATGACAGTTGCGCAAAGTAATTTATTGAGAGAAATACCCTCGCGCGTGGATAGTAGCCGCACACTTGGAATCATCGAATCTAACAAGGTTGGCCCCGAACACTTGCAGGCTATAAAGGATCTGACCCAGTTTAATGATGAGGAAATATCAGACTGGCTGGATATCAGCGCTAAAACTTATCGCCTGTATAAAAAGCCGCATAGCGCTATAAAAGCTCGAATTAAGGAACATACAGTAATGGCGTTATCCTTAATTAAACACGGAATGGAAGTTTTTGGTAATGCTGAAGAATTTTCAAAATGGTTAGTTAAAGAAAATTTTTATTTTGATAAAAAAGCGCCCATAGATTTTATGAATACCGGCAGCGGGATAAAATTTATTGATGACCGGCTGACTGCATTGGAATACGGCGATAATGCTTAAAGGGAAATGGAAGTATTCAGAATTACGAGGGAGTCGCTGGCCAATAACCTCAACGCTTCAGGCCGTGCAAACCGCTGGAATATGGACGACCAGTTTACCATCTACACGGGCAGCTCGCGTTCATTATCAACTCTCGAACTTATTGTTCATAAAAATGCTATCCATTCGGCACTCATCTATAAAGTAATGATAATTTCTATTGCTGATGAGGATGATATATTTACAACAGTACCACAAGATAGCCTTCCAAAAAACTGGCGGAGTATGTCAGCCTATCCCGAATTGCAGCAATTAGGCAGTAAATGGTACCAGGCAAATCAATCACTGATATTAAAAGTTCCGTCGGCAGTAATCACTAAAGAATACAATTACATTATTAATACTAAACATCCGGATTTCGCGAGCAAGGTATCGCTGGTGAGAACCGAAGACTATTTTTGGGACGACAGGCTACTGTAGCCTGACTAAACATTGCCTGTTTTTACTTATTCAACTGCGATGTATACTTATCCACCACCCGCCATGTATCGGCATCGCTATCAAAAACCGAATTTAATCCCTGTTCTTCGCCGCCGGGATCACCCATAAATTCGTCGCCGTCTTTCCAGAACACCTGGCCGGGTATCGGCCTTGCTATGCCTCCGAAGGCCCAAAAGTTAGCGCCTGCAATTTCCGGGTGCTGTGCCATAGCGCCGAATATGAGGTCGTAAAAGCTGTTGCGGCTATTAGTAGTTGATGAAATGCTGAATGATTGCTGATCGCGCGGGAGGCCGAATTCTTCGATTACCAGCGACTTGTTCAGTTGTTTGGCTATTTCAACATGCCGGTTGATGTAGGCAGTGGCATTTGCAACCGTTTGCGGGTAACCGGCCACGATAGCTGTATCCCTGAACCAGGCCCAGTTTTTTGGCCATATATGGATGGTGAGGTAATCAATATTTTTATCGGCATGCTCCTGTTTGTAAATGCTGATGTCGTTAAACGACGCTATTTCGCCCTCGCTGCCGGTGGTAATGAGGTGGTTTTTATCTACCGACCGTATCAATGCTGACACATGCTGCATCCACGCTAAAAAAGCAGGCACAGCGCTTTGCGCCATAGGGCGGGGTTCGTTGATGATCTCCCAGGCCATTATGGCCGGGTCGTTGATGTATTTTTTATGGCTGATGCTGTTGGTGCGGTGCAGGATGTATTTGATGTATACATCCAGCTCGTCCATACAGGGTTGGCAGGTATAAAACTTGCTGGTATATTCCTGGTTCTTATCCCACGTATAACCGCCGTATTTGGAGTGCGGTGGATCGCCATACCCATTCCACGCAAGGTAGGTATCAATGCCGCCGCTCCAGTCCCAGGTGTTGGTAAAGTGCAGTACAGCTTTCATGTCGCGCTTGCCGAGCTCGTTCAAAAGGTAATCGAGGCCGTAAATGATATTTTCTTTGAACTCGCCGGGTTTCGGCATCAGTACCTTTTCGTTGGGCACGCAGAACTTATAATCGGTAAGCCCTTCCGCGCCTATAGTAACACGCAGGTTGTTTACGCCGTTCTTTTTTAGAAAATCAAGCTCGGTTTTTAGCCGCTGTTTGCCTTTTTCGCCATTGGTGGCCAGCAAGCCGCCATACCAGTAATTAGCGCCGATGTAACGGTAGGGTTTGCCATTAATGGTAAACTGCATGCCGTCGACCTTAACAAAGCCTGGTTGCGCAAAGCTGACAGATGATAAACCCACAATCAGGGCGACAAAAAGGAGTTGTGTTATTTTTTTCACGAAGTAAATATTGGTTTATAAAAGTAGATAACGCCAGGCATTGTTGTTTAATATTGTTTTAACAAATGATGGGACGATTTAAGTAGCTGGCAGTGTAGACACCGCCAACTTATCCCGGTACTAACCAGTAGCTAAGCGTTAGTAATACAACGCAAGGCTGCTGCAAAGACGAAATTTCATGTTGATTTGCTATTTTTCCTTATTTATCCAATCATTAATATGAGAAGAAAGCATGTCCAGCGGAACGGTACCCTGGTTAAGGCATTGGTCATGAAAAGCCTTCAATTTAAATTTTGTGCCTAATTGCGTTTCGGCAAGCCGGCGCAGCGTTTTAAATTGCAATTCTCCCACTCCATAACTGGTCATCTGGGCAGGCTCAATAGCTATGCGGTCTACATAACTTTCTGCCTGCTGCTGGTTAAAGCTTGGCTGGTGCACCAGTGTGTATGCAATGGCCTGTTCTCTGGTCCAGCCTTTAAAATGAATGCCAGGATCCACGACCATACCGGTAGGCGTTTGCGAGTACAGCTTAAGCCGGTTAAGGTCAGACGAATACAAACCCATTTCATCGGCAAGCGTTTCGCAATACCTGGCCCAGCCTTCAACATAACCTGAATTAAATATGTATTTGCTTACTGGGGACGACTTCATCAATTCCCTGGCAATGCTCATTTGAAGGTGATGGCCGGGGTATGTTTCATGAAACGCCGTTACCTCGGCGTCGCCCTTGTTTTGTTTTTCGGGTGCATAGAGGTCGATGTAATAAGTGCCAGGCCGGCTCCCATCGTCTGGCGCGGGCTCATAATGTGGATAACCCGATTGTTCTTCATATACAGGTATAGCCTTAATAGCCACAGTAGCCTTTGGCAGCATATGGAAATACAGCGGTAACCTGGCTTGTGCCCTGGCAATAGCTGCGGTTGAATAAGCTGTTATCTCGTCCCTGGTTTTAAAATTATTGCTTGTATCGTTGTTGAGCCGTTGATTAATTTTATCGAGATCGTTTGTCCCATAAAGGGTCAGCCCTAAGGCCTTTGTTTTTGCTTCGCGATCAGCGATGGCCTGCACACCCTCGTCATAAATTCCTTCGGGCGAAATACTCAGCGTGGTGCTGGCATGCAGCATGGCACGATAACATACCGCGCCGTTTGGCAGGGCGGCAATGGAAATTACCGTACGGGCAGCCGGAAGATATTGCGTTTGCAGGTATTCGCGGTATTGTTTTAACGCCGGAGCAATACTGTCAGCGATCAACCTGTTAATCGCGGCGTCAAACACCTTATCAGTATCGGCCAGGGCGGGTGCATAAAAAGGGGATTTTTCCGGCTTGTCGGTGATCATGCCCTCAATTTGTGTTATAACAAGGCTAACATTTGTTTTTGGCGCGCTATAGTTTCTTGATAATCCTATTTTAAGCTTACTGATCTCATTCCGGATATACTGCGGTATTTTTGACCATCGCGATAGTGCAGCATTTCGTTTTGCATTGGTCCCTACAGGCTGAATGGTCGCGAGCTCGGTAAAGTTGATCTGCCAGCCGCCAACCTGATCAACCGACCATAATTCGGTTTTACAAACTTCGCAGTCCGCATCGCCGGCTAACTGTTCATGCAATATGCCGTAGGTTATCCGGTCGCCCGTGCTTAGTTGCGCCGGGTTTAGGGTATTCAATGCAGTCAGCAACGAATCTTCAAAATGCTGCCATTTTAAAACTCCGGCGGCAGAATTGTCTGACAATGCACCATCATTGCCGCCCGCAGCACCGAAAAAGGTTGCGGATTCGGGACTGAATTCAAACATTTTGGCGACATACAGATCGGCAAGCCGTGTTAATGTTGCGCCAGGACCCTGTTGCGCCATGGCATGCGCGAAGCATAACGTTAGTGCGAAGAGCGCCAATATTTTTTTAGACCTGGATAGTATTATCTTCTTCATTGCTGCGAAATTGTGAGGGAGCGGTTCTATATTTTAAAATATAAATTTAATTATTTCCTCGATGTAGACAAATCATAGTGTCGGAGCCCCCGACACGGAAAATAATATCAACGCTTTTGCCTTTTCTCAGGAGCCTGGCAATGCGAGAATCCCTTCATCAGTATGATGTCGCATGGCGGCGATATTTCTTTAGAAAGGTTTAGCTGGCAGCGCGGGGTGTTTCTCATTTCTTCGGCCAAAACAAAAAGCAGGTTTTTGTTAGTTTTTGCAGAAATAAAGAGGCCCTTTATTTCTTAACGACCATATAAGTAATAGTGAGGCACAGCCGGGTATGAAGGATGAATATAAACAAACAAAGCCCCCCGTTCCCGGAAGGCTTTGCAATATTAAAATCGAAAAGCTAATTATAGCTTACCAATTTCCTGAACCAGATCGATCAGTTTGTTTGAGTAACCCCATTCGTTATCGTACCATGATACTACTTTCACAAAGTTGTCATTTAAAGCTATCCCTGCTTTTGCATCAAATATTGATGTGCGTGAATCGCCTTTAAAATCTTCTGATACTACTTCGTCTTCAGTGTAACCTAAAATGCCTTTCATAGTTGTTTCCGAAGCCTCTTTCATAGCAGCTTTGATATCAGCGTAGGTAGCAGGCTTTTTCAGTTTTACAGTTAAGTCAACTACTGATACGTCGGCAACCGGAACGCGGAATGACATGCCGGTAAGTTTGCCCTTCAACTCAGGAAGAACCAAGCCAACAGCTTTAGCTGCGCCTGTTGACGATGGTATGATGTTCTGGTAAGCGCCACGGCCGCCTCTCCAGTCTTTAGCCGATGGGCCGTCAACTGTTTTTTGAGTTGCTGTAACAGCGTGTATAGTGCTCATTAAACCTTCTTCGATACCGAATTTATCGTTCAAAACCTTAGCGATAGGAGCAAGGCAGTTGGTTGTACATGATGCGTTCGAAACTATGGTCTGCTCTGGTTTAAGTTCCCAGTGATTAACACCCATTACGAAAGTAGGGGTATCGTCCTTTGCAGGGGCGCTCATCACTACTTTTTTTGCGCCCGCGTCAATGTGTTTTTGCGCAGTTTCAATGGTTAAAAATAAGCCGGTCGATTCAATAACAACCTCAGCACCTACTTCGCCCCATTTAAGGTTCGCAGGGTCCTTTTCGGCTGTAACACGTATGGTTTTTCCGTTTACTACCAGGTGGCCGCCTTCAACGGCAATAGTGCCTTTGAACTGTCCGTGAGTTGAATCGTATTTCAACATATAAGCCATATAATCAGGCTCAACAAGGTCGTTAATACCAACAACTTCAATATCGGGCCTTTCCATTGCTGCCCTGAAAGCTAAACGACCAATACGGCCAAAGCCGTTAATTCCTATTTTCATGATTTTTTTAATTTTTATTTGAATAGTACGTTAATAAATTGTTTATAGGTTCTTTTATAATATTCGCTATGGTTAAGTTGGCCCCGGCAGCAACCGTGTACAACTGCTCCTGGAAGTTTGATGCTACCGAGCCGGCAAAATGTACAGATGCTTCAGGATGTTGCTTATGTAAAGGTAATAAATAAGTGTCAATTAATTTGCTAAATCCTTTTATTATTACATCAGACAGATATTTGTCTTCCCGGTTCTCTAAATAAAAATCGTTGAACGAGCTCAGAAATAGTGCCGGTTGCTTTTGGCGATATACCTTTTCGAGCAGGTTAGTGCGGTCGGCATCGTAGCGTTTTACAAACTTTTGCCTCAGATCTTCGGGCAGCGTTTCATTCATAAAACCTTTTATGAGCTGTTTGCCCAACCAGTTACCAGAGCCTTCATCGGCCAGAATATAACCTAACCCGTAATTGTTTGGCTTAACCTTGCGGCCATCATACCAGGCGGCGTTAGATCCGCTGCCGCAGATGCAAACTATTCCTGGCGAATTACGGCAACATGCGATAGCTACCGCAGCAATATCATGCTCAACAGTTATTTTGGCGAATTTGAAGAAAGTATTAAACGCATTGTACACCGCCTGTTTTAATTCATCAGACGATGAGCCTGCACCAAAAAAATAAATACGCTTTATTTCTTCGGCGTGGTGTATAAGGTTGATATTTTTATTGAGCAGTTGAAGGATGAATTTTTCGTCGTTAAAATAGGGATTTATGCCGCTGGTTTTAAAAGAGAGAGTCCGTTCCTTATCAGCCAGGCGCCAGTGGGCGTAGTGCGATCCGCTATAAACAACTGCTATCATCAGATAGATAGTATTTCCATCATTTTTAAAAGGTCATCTTCCAACCTGAACTCGTGCAAGTTAAGCGCTTCCTCAAGGCTGGTCATTAATATCTGGTTGGCTTGCAGGCCAACCATTTGTTGTGTTTCGCCGGCAAGCAGCGCGTTAACCGCTGCAAAGCCCAGCCTGCTGCCCAATATCCTGTCAAAGCTTGACGGGCTGCCGCCGCGCTGCAGGTGGCCAAGGATGGTAACTTTTATATCGTAGTTCTTTACTTCTTTTTCAACAGTGCGGGCGATGTCATACACGCCGCCATGCTTATCGCCTTCGGCAACAATTACTATGCTTGATGACTTTTTATTCAGTGCGCCGTTTTTAAGACCGTCTATCAGGTCGGCTATGGCAGTTTCCTTTTCAGGCAATAAAATAGCTTCGGCGCCGCATGATATGCCGGCACGCAGGGCAATAGCGCCTGAGTCGCGGCCCATTACTTCGATAAAGAATAGTCGGTCATGCGCATCGGCAGTATCGCGTATCTTATCGATAGCTTCAATTACTGTATTGGTAGCCGTGTCGAAGCCTAAAGTGTAGGTAGTGCCGCAAAGGTCGTTATCGATAGTCCCCGGAACGCCGATCACAGCTATATCGGGGAATTTTCTGGAAAAGCGGAGCGCGCCGGTAAAGGTGCCGTCGCCGCCGATAACCACTAAAGCATCGATGCCTTTTTCTTTTAAATTTTTGTACGCAATATCCATTCCCTCGTCGGTACGGAATTCTAAACAGCGGGCAGTTTTTAAAATGGTGCCACCAAGGCTTAATATATTACTTACAGAGCGGGGTACCATATCATACATGTCGTTCTCGATAAGGCCCTTATAACCTTGCCTTATACCTACAACCTGTAGTTTATGATATATAGCGGTCCTTACCACGGCCCTAATGCACGGATTCATACCCGGAGCATCGCCGCCGGAAGTAAGAACAGCGATCTTTGAAATTTTACGCATCTTTACAAACAACCAAATAAATTGCACGAAGATAGTGTGTATAAATTACACATTAAATTTTATTTATTTTTTTTGATTCCGAATTATCCGCATATATTTAAAATTATTAATTTTTAAACTTAAAATTCTTTGGAAATAGCTTTACCACATTTTGATTCGGTGTTCTCTACTGATTGTGTGATCTTTGGTTTTGAGGGTGGAGAACTCAAGGTTTTGTTGATAGAACGCAATGAAGAACCTTTTAAAGACTGGTATGCGCTGCCGGGTTATATTGTTGAACAGGATGAAAGCCTGGATGGCGCGGCCGAACGTATCTTGTACGAATTGACAGGCCTGCGCGATCTGCCTATCCGCCAGTTTCACACCTTTGGCGAAGTGAACCGTCACCCGCAGGGGAGGGTGATCACCGTGGGTTATTTTGCGCTCATCCGTATAAACGGGCAAAAGAATCTGCAGCCGGTAACCAATTTTGCACGCAGGGCGTTCTGGCACCCGGTTAACGACTTGCCAAAACTGGCGTTTGACCATACAGAGATATTTAAGCGCGCGTTTAAAAAGATCCGCACTAAAATGAACTACGAACCGATAGCGTTTGAATTGCTGCCCGAGAAATTTACGCTAACCCAACTTCAATCCCTGTACGAAGCGGTTTTAAGCAAGAAACTGGACAAACGTAACTTCCGCAAAAAAATGCTGAGCTATGGCTACCTAAAGGAATTGAACGAAAAGCAAAAAGGCGTATCGTACCGCGCGGCCAGCTTATATAAGTTCGATAGGAGAAAATATTTGAAGATCTTTCATAGTGAGATCACTTCGTAGTCCATGGTCCATAGTCGATGGTGTATGGTAAAAAAATAAAAGACTTGTAAAATTGCAAAGGGCTAAATTCATTAGATACTTTCTATTGAATTTAGCCCTCTTAATTTTTTTCTGTCTTACTATGGACTATGGTCTATCGACTATGGACTCCCAACTAAATCTGCGTCGGCGACAATTCCAGGTGGTATTTCACCAGGTCGTCTATAGGCGAGCGGATGATGCGGCCTACTACCATGCCGTTCTCGGTTGCCACTTCTTCCAACACATTGCGGAAATTGTAGCCTACAGAGCCTATGCAGTTAAAGGTATATTTTTGGAAATCGGGGTAATGTGTTACCAGATTGCGGAAGAAATCCTCGAACGAGGTGCGAACTATGCCTCTTGAATATTCGATGTTAACCAAGTTGTCGTAAACAAATTTGCTGAAGCTTGCACAAAAACGGTTGGCGCGCGGCTGGGTGTAAACGTGATCGTTCACATCATCAGGCGTCAGTTTAAAAGTTTCCCAAAAGTTGGCACGAACGGCTTCGGGCATATAACCGCGGATATAGTCGGTCAATAATTTTTTGCCTATGTAGCAGCCACTGCCTTCATCGCCCAAAATATAAGCGCCTGAGTCAATGTTCATGGTGATGTTTTTACCATCATAGATACAGGTGTTGGTGCCGGTGCCCAATATGGCGGCAAAGCCTTCGGTAGTACCTAACAATGCGCGGGCGGCGGCCATAAGATCGTGCCCTATATTTATTTTTGATTTGGTGAAAACAGCCTGCATAGC